>Ga0247610_10002129_pt1 | contig 23394 bp, 10 predicted proteins | sample 174DNAGHGhighgp2_FD_193483 | JGI IMG/M metagenome (GOLD analysis project Ga0247610, IMG submission 193483) | Sheep rumen microbial communities from Palmerston North, Manawatu-Wanganui, New Zealand - 1742 DNA GHGhigh gp2 | ecosystem: Host-associated > Mammals > Digestive system > Stomach > Rumen...
GCGGAATGTACCGCCGGTGTTCTTCACCGAGAACGAGAGCGGACAACCGGACTTAGGTACTTTATTCAGATCCGTACCCTCGGGGAACGCGATTGGTGCGGTCAACGCCAGAACGGGTTCGGCATCATTGGCCATGAAAGTAGCCGTAGTGTTGGTCAGGATGAGCGTACGGTAATAATCGTCTGCGGTCATGAGGAGTCTCATCCAACCGTAGTTAGCGTCTTTATAGACGAAGCAGACATGGTACGTACCTGCCGGCACGGACGACGGGATCTTAAGACTCTCCAGCGTAGCTAGCGTCGTACGATGATAGCCGGCCTTGAGCGAATAATTATCCTGCTGCTTGAGGATCGATACCAACCTCGTCTCATCCTCGTCATACAGCGCTACGCCGTACGAACCGCTGAAATCGGTCATGCCGAAGTTCTCCAAGCGCTCCACAGAAGCGGAGAAAGAAGAAGAACGACTGAAGGAAGTCTTATCCACCGACATTTTCTCACCAGCCATCTGCGGAATCGCTTTCGGTGTACCGACTTTAGCAGGTTGGAGACCGATGAAGAAGGTCGTACCTTTGTTATAACCCTGGGTCGTACCACCTATTCCTTGCGCACCGCGGGGGTTAAGGGCCGTGAGCAGGAAATAACCGTCGTTGGAACCACCCCAACCCCAGTTGATATGGAAATAACCCTTGTTATCATTTCCGTCGCACACGAACGCGTGACCGCCTTCGTCATTATGGCCGCTGATCAGTACCGGTCTGTTTGCCGCCAATTCGGCATGCACGATCGCATTGAGGCTGTCGGCAGGATACATGACCTTTTGGATACGCTGATAATTGGCGTCATAACTGAAATAATCCCTCAGCGCTACCGGCACTTTGTCGGTATACGCACCCGACGAACGACCATATCCCATATTGATCGACACGCCGCAATGATACATCAGCGTAGCGACGGCCTCCATCTGTTCGTTCGTATAACCGGATTTATAGGTATCCAGCATGCGATCCCAACGATAGGTCGTCTGACCGAAATTAGCAGACAGGGTAGCGGATTTGCCGACCGGATCGGTACAAACCCATAGATAAGAATGCGAACCCGTTCCCTGCGCAGGATGCTTATGGAAATACATGATCTGCGCCATGGCCGTAGCCACACAACCCGTCACGCACCTACCACTTTGGTCATTATAATACGGCGCGTACGTGTTATACGGGTCACCCTGGTTCCAACGGGAGGTACAGAGCGGCTCGATAGCCGCTTGATAGTTCGATGCTGCGCGTTTGATATTGTTTGATGTTGTTTGATCGGAACTTTCCGCCAATTCCTCCTCATAGCATTGGAGCCAGAAGCGGAGGGCAGGTGCCATGTTCTCGGGATCAAAAGCACCTTGGTCGCTGTAACCGAGCACCTCCGGCAAACGCTCATCTGCGCCCACCAGCACATAACCCGGCGCCGTATTGACGGCGAGGTATAAGTCGCTTTCAGCGACGATTTGTGATTGGTGATTGGTGATTGGTGATTGACCAGGCACCCTAGGAATCTTAGAAGCCCTAGGAACACTAGTCTCCATAAAGTCCTCAGCAATGCGGAGGGCATCCGCAGCGGTGCGGATACCTGCGCTCAGATGGACAGCTGCCCACAAGGCGATTCCTATGATCAGAAATCTTTTCACTAATCTCTAAACTTTAAACTCTCAACTTTAAACTTTACTTGGTCAGATAGCCCGAAACCAATCGGGCTATCCGTATAATCATTATTTCAGAGTCACTTTGTGGTTCTCCGCTTTGCCACTCTTCATAACGGTATGAAGCATGTAAACGCCAGCCGGTAAGTTGTACTGCTCGTCACCTTGACGGAGCGTACGAACGCGACGACCGAGTGCGTCAAATACTTCGATATGATCTACTTCATCGGAGAGGTTGATAAGACCTGTACCGACATCGTTGATCGTTACTTCATAACGGTTGTAACCGCAGTCTTCGCCGTTCGGCAGGATCTCAACGAACGAACCAACCTGAGCCTCAGCCGGTACGGTGTAGATAGCATCTACAATGTACGGCAGTTTATCCGCATTGATAACTACCGGAATAGTTGTCGTATCTGCCTTGGTAACTGTCAGCGTGAGTTTGACAATACTGTCGCAACCCTCTACGCTGGTACGATAATCGAAGAAGTCTTTGCTCTCTCCCGCTGCAGGCCACTCGGCTTTGTCAATAACGAAGTCATAACCCTCATAGGTCGCTTCGCTCTCGCAGATATTGTCAGCCAAGATCGTCTGCTTGATCGACATAACGGTCAATGTCAGCGTCGTCATACTATCGCAGCCAAGAGCAGTTCTGTCAATATGACTGAAGAGCTTGCTTTCGCCTGCTGCAGGCTGTTCTGCCGCCTCGATAACGAAACCGTAGCCTTCGTATCTTGCGCCTGCACAAACCTGATCCGCATAACCCACAGAATCGGTGCAGCGGGAAACGGTTACAAAGTAGCGGTTGTATGCACAACCATCCAACTTGATAAGCGTATCGAACGGCAAGCCGATCGGAGCATCAGCCGGAATGGTGTAGAAGTCATCTACCACCTTCGGCAACTCGGAGTTCTCAGCTGTTACGTTGAAAGTAGCCGTATCGTTCTGTTGAACAGACAGGTAGAGATTTACCAGACTATCGCAACCGTAAACGGTCTCACCGAGGAGTTGGTACGGAATACCTTCCGGATTCGGCTTGGTCAGTTTCTGACCACCGAACTCGTAATAATCACCCTCGCAGATCGTCTCATAAAGAGTCGTCGGTTCAGACGCTACACGCATAGTAATCGTCAGCGCAATGGTACTGTCGCAACCGTTACCTTCGGCAGCCGCGTAACGATAGTACGTACTATCCTGACCAGCGATCGGCAGATCGATTGCTGCGATTGAGAAGCCGTAACCCTCATATGCCTCACCCTGACATGCGTTATCTGCATACGGATACGTATCCGTGCAATTCATACGTACATTGTCAACGAAGACATATGCGTATCCGGAGGAAGTAAGACCCTCATGATAGAATGCCACACGGATCGCTTGACCATTATACTGATCAAGGTTGATAGTGTATGTATTATATACGGTGTCAAGCTGGTCAGTGTAGTTCTTCGCATTCTCTTTCTTCCAAGTAGCACCATTATCCGTAGATACTGCTACATAGAATTTAGCAGAAGTAGCTTTAGGCTTACCACCCGTTCCATTACACATACGTGCATCGAAACTGAAGACAGCCTTTCCTTCTACCTCAAATTGCGGGCTAATGAACCATCTATACTTGTACGTAGAGAACGATGTGGGTGCATAATCCCATGAACGAAGTTGATAAGGATCACCTAACTTCGAATGCGTATTGGCTGTCCATGTATAGTTGTAACTCATGGATTGCGGTGCATTTACCAGTGTGGCATTTCCTTTAAATGCCTCCGTAATCGGTTGCTCGCTCACTTTATTTTCCCAACATTGGATTTTAGCTTGTTTCTCTTTGACAAGACCGCTAAAGTCCTCAATCAGCGGCATTGCATTAACACCACATACCGTTGTGAAGGAAACGGTTTGCGACCATTCGCTGGTATGTTCCGCATCACAGAGAGCACGAACTGCAACGGTATAGTCTGTACCATGTTCGAGGTTGGAGAGTACATACGGGTTCTCATTGATCTCAAACGGTTCACCGTCATTGAGTTTGATTTCCCACTTATCTTCAACACCTGCGAGCCAGTTAACCGTAGCCTCGTTCTCTTTGACGTAGGTGATTTCCACTTGTTGCGGTTGAACACAATCCGCCAATTCCGTCAGGGTTACATACTTGATGTAGATGGGTTGTCCGCTAATGTTACGTAACGCAAAATGTTTGCCAGTTCCCTGATAGAGATTAAACATCTTCGCGAATGTTTTAAGCGGCGAGTATGTTCCGGAACCCTTAACAGGAGCTACTACTGCTACTTCTTTGAAAGTACTAAAGTCGTAGGTATTATCCATTACACCGACAGATACTTCTGCTCCGGCCGTAGCAAGGAATGCACCGAGCTCAAGTTGCACTTTAGTCAGCGGCACGCTTAATTCCGGCAGCACAGCATAACAAGTGTTATTCAACTGCAAGCAATTCCACTTTTCAGAATCCGTCCAACCATCCGTCTTATAGGATACACTCGCAACTGTCGAATTACCTGTAATTACCCAACATTCGGGTTTTTCCGCAAAGTTCTCGGTATAAGGCAGGTCTTCCAATTCACAAGCCGTAGTAAACCTATGCTCTATCCAATCCGTATAGCCATCCGGACAAATCGTACGAACATAGATGCTATAGCTCGTGCTGGCTTCCAGTTCGGAAACAGATACTTGCGGACCATCCGAAATAGTACCGGCTGCGATCTTATCCTCTGCATCAATGAGATTCGGTTGACCGAGATTCTTGTAACGAGAAACCACATACTCAAAGTTCTTGCAACTACCTGCAAGCCATTTGATTTTTACTTCGTGCGCTCCGCGAGCAGCAAATCCGAAATCGCTCGGTGAGGTACAGAGGTATTCCTCTACGACTACACTGTCTACTGCTAATGGAATAGCCGTCGGAGCAGCAGACGAAGATGACGAATTCGTCCAGAAGATAGCAACCGTATAGATTCCCGGTTCAGCAATATCCACTGTACGAGTAGCCCACGTCCAATCGTTTACTCCGCGAGTCTTGCCTAGAAGAACATAGCAACCTGTGCTTATTGCATCCGAAGTAGCAGTACCCATGCGGGTGCCGCCATTGGGCAAAATAGCGTTACCTGCCTTAAACGTAGTACCTACCGGCAGCAATTGCACATAAGCAGCATCGTTGTCATAGGTTGCATTACCCGGTTGCTTCAGTTTGAAACTGAACTTATACGTACCGGCTGCAGCAATACGGATATTACGCGTAGCCCAACTATAGGACGTAGCAATATCACCATCCGGTGTTTTCGCACTTGTACCATACGACATATAGTTCGCACTGTCGTTGGTAATGAACAATGCCTTATCACCATTACCGGCGCACTTAACCGCATCGCCTACGATGAAGAAGTTATGATAGAACTTACCTTGAACGGTCTTCACATTGTAAAGGTTCCACATTGCATTCTCATCATTATCTTCCCATCCTGTAAAATACGGGAGTGTGGTCGGCACTTGAACAGTAGACGCAGTCAACGGTCCTACCCAGTCCGTTTTCTCGGAACGAACATAGATATCATATGATGTATTTGCCGTCAGACCCTTGAGGGTAACCACAGTGGTATCCACATCAAAGATCGTTGCCTCGTCAAGCGCTACACCTTGCGGTCCGTATGCCACTTTCCAACCCTTGACACCCGGAGTGCTCTCCATGAAGGAGAAGGTCAACGAATCAACATCCACTTTTTTCACTTTCAGTTCAGATACAGGCAAAACAGCATTCAGGTCCTTCGTGAATACGATATTATCGATATAAACCGTAGCTCCACTGGTCGTCGATGTAGTTTGCGGAGTGAAGCGGAAACGTTTGTACGATTGCGCTGACGTATAGTAATCAGCCACCTTAATGTACGCTTTCTTCCATGTCGTAGTAATATCTTCGACAGTAGTGATGTAAATCACATCCGCATTTGCTGTTTCATCCGATACAGCTTCTATACGTAAACTTACTTGGTTATGTGTAGTGCTACCGCTCTTGAGATCGAAATAAATCAATACATCTTTCGGACTCTCAATATCCAAAGCCGGTGTCACAGCAGCAGCCTGACCAATAGTATAACTACTCGGTCCACTCTGCGAATAAGCCTTATTTACGGACATCGCTTTCGTACCGGAGAAGACATAATCCGCCGACGTAATAATCTGTGCCTTTGCACCTGAACCGCTAAGCAGCAGACTGGTCCAGCAATCAGGAGCCTGACCGGATGTGCCGGCCTCAAAGCCCTCCTCATACGGCATGGCTTGCGCTGGAGCGCAGTTGGTGTGTAACATAAATGCACTCGACCATTTACTGTTACCATTTTCTCCACCGCACTCTTTGCGTACAAAGGCATAGTAAACCGTGTTAGCACCGATATTTTCCACTACTGCAACGGAGTCATTCACTACTGTTTCTGCCGCGAATGCATCTGTGCTCGGATCTACATCAGCCGAAGTGAAGAGACGAACACGATGAGCAGCGGTCTTGTCATCTGTCTTCCAAATCAACTTAGCGCCGAACGAACCTATTGAGTCAACGGCAAGATCGGTCGGTTTCGCACAAGTCTCAATATAGTCGATCGTGACATTGTCTACTAAGATGGTACCTGCTCCTTCTGTGTTGGATTTTGTGTTTTTATAATTCAGCGCTCTAATTGCAATGTATCCACCAAACTTCGTTCCTGATTCGTCTCCCTGATAGGTATCAAACTTGAATACTCTGTCATAAGCTGTAGATTGTGCACCATCTAACATATCTGTGTAGAGGGACACAAAGGTAGTTGATTTAGTCGGGTCGGTCATGATACCTACTTCATAGTAGTTCTCATAAAGAGCGTACGAGGTATTAGTATTATATGCATATACTTGCATACTCAACTGGAGTTTACGTACATCATCCGTTCTCAACGCAGGGAATACGAAGTAGTTCTTATGATCCTTCGTTTTCTGACCTACACGGAGCAATTTCCCGGTCACACCGGTTTTGGTCGTAATATACGAGTGGTCTGCATCTTCTCCACAAAGATTAGCACAATCCGGCAAGTTGCCTGTTCCAGACGCATAACTCTCGAAGTCTTCGGAATACGGGAAGGTCTGCAATTTACAGAGCGTTCTGAACACAGTAGCGCTACTCCAGTCGCCGACACAACTCTTTGCTTCATCCACCGTCTGGATATAAACGTAGTAGGTTGTATTACCTTCAAGTCCATCAAGAGCCTTGGTTTGTGCATCTACTTGACCGTCAAAGAAATCTGCTGTTTCATTTTCAGGATCGGTCAACTCAGAAGTACTAACTTTCAAGTTCCACTTCGTCTCTGTTTTTGATTTTACCCAAGAGAGATTGGCAGAAATCGAATCAATTTCAGTTACTTCTACGCCCAGTAAACGACCGCAGTCTCCCATCTCTTTAACCTCAATATTATCAATACGGATACCTGAGGTCTTATTGAATTTGGTATAATCAGAGCGAATAGCTATTCTCTTTCCTGTTCCCTCGTAACTTTGGAAATTAACATATTGCTCTTCCCATTCATAACTGGAAACCGTAAATGAATACACCGGAGTGAATGTCAAATCATCTTCCAACACACCTACCTCTGTGTATGATTGGTCAATAGCAGATTGAGTGGTTCCATCCGGTTTTGCTACAAATGTCATTTGCAATGTATTAACCGGCTTATCAAATGGAGGTAATGCGAAAATATTCGTTTTGACACTTGATGTTCCTTGCTGTTTCAAGAAATTCTCGCCATTGAGATTATACACATACGTATAAACACCCACAGGCGACGTCAAATAGTAATATTCGGGCAAACTTCTATATGAAGAAGTGGCAGCGTAACCATTGAAGTTTTCTGCAAATGGTAACGTCCAGATACCAGTCTCTGTCCAGAAAGAGGTGCTGCTCCATTCGCTTACACCACTGGCTTGCGTCGATTGTACATACGCGAAGTATTTGGCACTATGCTTTAAATCCGAGAAGGTAACTTCTTGAGCATCAACTGTTGCACTATAAACAGGCGTTGCTGCATCAATATTTTCGGGTTCTGCATCGAATAGTTTGACGTTCCACTGCGTAGCTAAACCATTCTCTTTCCATGCCAGTTTAGCACCTGTCTGTGTGATGTTAGAAACAACCAGTTCGGATACTTTCCAAGGATCAGTGGTCTTGGCAATCGTCAGGTTGTCTATCTGCATATCGTTGGTTTTAGCCGTATCGGAATAGAATACTATATATTTTCCGCTTCCTTCATATGCAGAGAAATCTATAACAAATTTTTCTGCTACTTTACCAGCCTTACAACGAATTGTTGCAATCTTTGTTACTTTGCTAAACTGATTGGTTTTATCAATATCGCTCGGACTATTTACTACGCCTACATGGAGTTGACCAAATGGACCTCCAACTTTAGCTGCGTAGGAGGCGGAGGTATAAGTACTGTTGTAATAACCATAGAATGACATCTTCAAATCCTTCACATCCGCATTCAGCAACTCCGGCATAATAGCATACGGGAATCCAGTGGTTCCGGTAGCATTCGTCGCACCGTTATATAGTCTCAAACTATTCTTAACAACGTCTGCAGAAGGAGTGGTCCATGCGGTATTGTACACATACGGTTTGTTTGTGCTTGATGCAGCAGGTGCAGCATTGTTAGTAAGACCGGTTACCCAGTTTTTCGGACCACGGCTGACTCCTGTACCGGCATACTCGTTGGTAAAGTCATTGTAATACGGTACTTCAACGCCTACGCCCGTTGTAACGCTCGCGCTCTCCCAGAAATCACCGCATGCGGGCGATACATAGACATAGTACGTTGTACCCATGCTTAAACCGGAAGCGGTATACGATTTGGCGTTAACCGTAGCATTTGCAATGTCGCCGTCAACAGCACTCGGATCAATCTCAGTGGTAGATACTTTCACTTTCCAACTGGTAGCACTGGTTGCATCTGTCCATGAGATATTTGCTTTAGTAGTGCCATCGGCAACAGCCGAAAGACCTGTAACAGCAGAGCAATCCGGAGTATCATCTATTGATATCTCGTCAATAAATACCGACGGAGTTCCGGTACCGGGCTCCAGATAGAACGTAATATAACGACCTTCGCCCGCATAGGTCTTCAGATTAACATTGTACTTTGCCCACGAGCTGGTACCGGGAACTTCCACGGTACCTACTTTAGTGATGTTTGCTCCTAACTGCTTACCTTGTGCAAGATCTGCGGTCTGCGTATTTGCCACAGCAACAACGACCGTATGTGTGCCCACAGTGGACATTGCCCAGAACGAAACCGTCATACCTTTTACTGCCTTCGGCATAGCCGGAAGCATGGCTATTGAGGAATAATACGCATTCGATCCTTTACCTGTTCCACGTAAATACAATGATGCATTCACGTATGGAGAAGCCTCGTGATTTTGCGTTGTTACTACATACGGCAAGTGTGTGTCATATTGATAATCAAAATAATAGTCAGGATTTACACAACGATCATCCATTACCCATCCATTAGGTACGGCCTGGATGTCATCGGTATACTTGTCTGCCTCCATACGTGAGAAATCCTCAAAGTACGGATAAGCTACTTCTTTTGCCGTCTTGAAGGAAACAGCATTGGTCCATTCGCTCGAACCGCAACCTGCCTGCAGATAAGCATAGTAGGTCGTATTCGGCTGTAAGTTAGTAGCCGTGTACGGATTAGCCGAGATAGAACCGGCAAACTCACCCTTCGTTGCATCCGGTTCGATATCCTCCGGATCAGCCAACGGCTTGGTGGAAAGAACGAGGTTCCACTCGTCAGCGTCACCTGTCTCGACCCATCTCAGTTTAGCATTATCCGGATTGATATCATACAGCTCTACAAACATCGGTTTCGGACAAGCCTCAGCCGTCTGTATATGGATATCATCTATAAAGATATGATTCTCTTTATCCTCATTACCGAAGCGGAAAGCGATATACTTGCCTGCGCCGGCATATCCTTTGAGGGTTACGACAATCTGCTCCCAAACACGTCCCTTCGGCAGATTCAAGGTCTTCACCTCCGTGAAGGATGTAGCGGTAGCATCGGTACATACACCTACGGTGATGGAACGTGCATATGTGTTACCGCCATCGGCAGATGCAGCCATGAAGGATACTTGGAAATTCTTTACATTACCGTTGAACTCCGGCAGGATGAAGTAGTTATACTTACCCTTACCCGAATAGGACTTGAAGGACTTCTGGCTGTTATACGCATACTCACCGGAAACCTCGGCTGCTGAACCACCCTCAACAATCGTGTAGCAAGTGGAGAGAGCACCTTCGAAATCCTCGGCAAACGTACCGGTGATAGCCTCGCACGGCGTGCGGAAACTCATCTCTGCCCAAGGCGATATATCGCCGTCACCGCAGTCATACTGTACATAGAACCAGTACTCCGTGTTCGGAGTCAGTTCACTCAATTCATAGAACTCATCCGTTAAGTCCCATCCTACGCGATCCAACACATCTGCTTCAGCGGACATGTCGCTCATCTTCGAAGAATTAACTTTCAGGTTGTACTGTTTGAACTTCGGACTGGCACATACATCCCACCAAAGGATGGCGCTGTTGGTCGTCAGTTCCTCGGTCTTAAGACCGGTAGGAGCCTCGGTCGCCTCAGTCTTGTTCTCCAACGCCAAACGAAGCACTCTCGTCTCGCCGCCTAACTTATAGGAACCGGCAATAGCGATTTGCACGTTCGTCATACTTCCGGGAAGAACGTCTTTGATACTTATCTCCCCATCGGTAGCGGCATCAAAGGTCTTCCACTCCGACCATGCAGCCGCTTCTGAAGAACGATAGAGCACTTTGAGTTCGTTCACTTTGCCACTATTGGCAACAAGCGAATAAGCGATAACTACAGAGGGTTGGTTATCCAACTCACTGATGTCCAGCATCGGGGTGAACAGAGTGTCCGCACCATCTGCAAACGGAGCAGCAAACTGCGCATAGCCATTACCGAACTCCCAGTAATCGCCTGCGGTCCAACCCGCCGGTTTACCACTTGCAAAACTCTCGTCGAGCACAGATTTCTGTGCCGTTGCTGTGGAGATACCCATGATGATGAGCATCAGAACCAACATACAACGTGTAAATAATCGTTTCATAAGTTTTTTGATGTTTGTTAATAAATCAAGTTGACTAATACATAAGCTTTAGCTTATTTTATCTTTTGTCCGTACGCATTATACGTACATCCGTTTACGTTAATATAGATTCGTCCGTTCTGCAATTGCTTCTGCGGCGCCGCAGCCGGTGCGTTACTTGGTCTATCCGGTACGATATACTCGCAAGTACTGAGCGCGCGTTCCTCACCCGGTTGCTTCATCTCCACGCGGTACTTATCACCCGGAACCAGTAGTTCCTCCACATACAGATACGGCTCCGTAGCACCCGCAATCGCTTCACCGTTATGATACCATTGGAAGGTACGGAAATCATATCCGCCGTTATACTCCTCATTCAATATACCGAGCACATCGTCCCAACGCTGCTGGATGAGGGACGCCGGATAATAGACCATCAGTTCACCCACTACGTCCGACGGACCGTTGATCTCACTGTTAAAATGAATGGAGAAGGAATAGAAACCTGCCTTCACCTCTTCTGCCGGCATCGGTACCTCTATCGTATTATCTACACCACCGGTCAACGCACCCGACTGCGGTTCAAAACCGATCGCCGCGGCGGCTTCGCCAAAGGTGAGGTCATACCAATCCGGTTTACCTTTACGTGCGTGCGTCTCTATAAGGAAAGAGCGATCCTCCGGACAAGGGTTACCTACCGAAGTAATCTCCATTACCAGCGGTTCGATCACCTCCAGATACAAGGTCACGATACTGTCGCAACCCGAAACGGAGCGCAGCGTGACATCATACTTACCTGTCTTATCGAAGGTCTGCGTACCGATCGTGACGCTCTGTCCCTCCGGGATGGTATCATACAGCGTATCGCGGATGGCGTCCACGAAACGCAGATCGATCGTATAGAAACTATCGCAACCGGCGATATTATAATCATGATCGATAATGACTGCATCCTGCTGATAATACCGGCCATTATGTTCATAGATCTCACCTTCGCATAGTTGCACTTTCTCTACCAGCGAATCTTGACCTACACGCGGCACATGGATATGAAATTCCTGCACCGTATCGCATTGCCCCACTCCTGCGTATAACTTAAATACATAATCCGCCTCTTCATCCGGCAAACGAAAAGAGGGGTTCCATAACTTCTCAGAGGTATCTAATCCTTCCGGTGTCAGACCGTCAAAATCCCACACCACGTACTCCACCGGTACATTCGTATCCACAATAATCTCCGGATCGGTCCACCAGGTACGCGTCTGGATATGACTGGTGTTGGTGAAGGTGATATAATTACCACAATCACGCTGCTCCAGTACATAGGTCGCCTCGGCGATCGGGAATCGGGGAATAGCACACGCATAAAGCGTGAATCCGCATTGCGCATCCGATTTGTAGGTTATATCCACCGCGTACTTGCAGGTATCCTTATAATCCACTTTATAACTGTTATTGCGCCCTAAAGTCTCAGTAGGCTTCGTCAGTTTATACCAACGGTAATTGAATCCTTCCGGTGCGATGAACTCATTGGTAGGTGTCCATCCGCAGTGCATACCCTTGATCTGACCCGATGTACAAGATAAGGTAAAGTACGCATAGCCGTAGTGAATCTCGGCCGTACAACCTGAAACGGTGATCTTCACTTTCACATGTCTGCCATGATAGGCGGCTAAGTTAAGACCCAAGGTCTCCCAATCGCGCCAACATACATCACGTTGACCATCCGGATAAAGAGGATCGGGTACACGATACCAACCCGGACCACTGGTCTGGGCAGCCAGATCAACAGTTGTACAAGCACTGAGTGCTTCCCCGGTTTCGGAATCCACTATATCGATCATCAAACGCGGACGTGCTTCCTCGTTATGACCAGAAGACTCCAGCACCATCGCATATTTCAACATCAGCACACTCGCTTCGTTCGCATCTACCGTGAAATCATACTCCACACGGGCAACACGCGCATATTTCTCCCAACTACCCACACGCACCGATGCCAGTTCTCCTTCCGGTACTGTCTTGAGCATCGGGACTTCGTTTCCTTCGCTATCCACACTCCCACGTGTACGGGCATCGTACTCTTCGGGACGATAGTGAATAGTATGGCGACTCCACATAGATACAAACCCGTAATCAATCTTACCTTTCTGCAGCAGAGGCTCGTTATTATGATAATCGCTCGCTGTCTCCATAGAGAACGAACAACGGTCGTCCGTCAGATCGAGGTAATCGAAACACTTGGCGTCATGCACAAAAGCGGTAGGGAAATTATACCATACACTCGTATCACCTTTGCAAATGGTCCGGATCTGAAAATCATACACACCTTCTGTCAATGTTGCTGTGACACTCGTCTGCTTGATACCAGCTATGATATAGGCGTCGGTGTCTCCCATCTTATGTACCCGCAGATTAAACTCCTCTGCGGATGAGGTCCAACTCAATGCGGCTGTATTGCCCACCATCTTCACACTCATATCAGTCGGTTCACCGCAGTTATTACGGCATAACTGTATATTATCCACACACGGACCTGGTTGTACAATCTGTGCCGATCCGCTATAAACAAAGAGGAATACCAGACGATGCTTTTCACCGTCCGAAACCAAAGTATCAACAGCATGCGACCATACCGATCCGCCACTCAACAACTCGCTTTGATCAAAGCGGAACATGTTCTGCGAAATCCAGTTCTTCGCCTTATAGTCATCATTCAATGCACAATTCATTTCGATGAATTGGCTCTCCGGAACCCATGCCACCACTAATGCGGCACGGGCTGAGTCACCACCGCATAACCAATCGAACGCCATATCATAGCGTCCTGCTTCCAATTCCAACTCACGCCACGCAATCATGATACGCGATTCGGAACGAACATATCCCACATGCTTACCCGAGTCCGGAGAGATATACAGACTCTTACTACCCAGCGAAGAGATGGCGTCATCAATGCACCATAAGTTACGCCAAGTATACCCTTCATTCTTCGGCTTATTCAATACCCAGTTTGCATTCTCTGCCGCATCCTCAAAATCGCACGAATAGGAGTGCGGTTTCTGCGCCCACACAGTGCCAGCGAACCAAATCGCTGCTACTATATATAGAATTCTTCTCATAATCAATTAATATACCAATTGCCCTTGAGCATTATATTCCTTATCATTCCAGATGATACGTATATCGCCGTTGCGTAAGATCTTACGACTCTGCGGTGCATCTTTCGGCGTATCATCATTTACCAAACCTCCTGCCTGTGCCGGCGTGAAAGGACAAACCCATATCTCCGTACCATCGGTCATCGTCACTTTGACTTGATACTCCGTATCCATCTTCATCTGCGGATCATAATACCATGACTGCACAGCACCAGGGATAGCGGCTCCTTCGGCGTACCATTGGTAACTGCGGAAAGTTAACCCACCGTTATACGCCGGACTAAGGAAAACGAGTACGTCATTCCAATGCAACTCCAGCACACTGCTGCTGGACAGGCTGACCGTGTAGTACACCGTATCGGCAAAAACCGTATCGCACCACGGCATGGTCAGTTGTACGGCAGCCGCATGACGACCTATATCTTGTGTACTCAACGGGATAATCATCTCTGCGCCCTCCTCACGGATATAGGCTATCGTATCTTTCAAACCCGGCACGATCACCCGCATGCTGTCCACATAATGACCCTCGTTGATAGCAAAAACCATCGGTTGATCGGAGCATAACTGGTCCTCTACCAAGCGAACAGAGGGTTTCGGTGCTTCTTTCAGATAGAGCGTTACCAAACTGTCCGTACAACCCGTGGACTCGCGATAGAAAAGACCCTGATATCTTCCGGAAGTGGTATAAACCTTGTCGTTGAATACATAACTGCCACCCGGACAGATCGTATCGTACCATACCACCTCGATCGGTTCATGCACATACAGATGCATCTTCACCACGCTGTCGCAACCCGTGATCACGGATTTCAAACTATCATGATACTCACCCGCTTCCGTATATTTATCCCTGGAACCCTCCGGGAAAATGATTGACTCTCCGCGGCAGATGCTGTCGTACAGATTCGTCTCTAACTCACCTATCGCCGGCACTTCGAACTCATACCATGCCGTATCGGCGAATAACTCACCATTCACATAGATACCGGTCCATATACCGTAACGCACCGTACCGCCTTCATCGGGCATCGGTACATAATAACCATCCTCGGGATACTTGACAGCCGGTTCCGTACCGTCCTCCAAGAAGAGATAGCAGTTCTCCAGATGCTTGTCATAGCGATGCTCTATCTCACCCGTCTCCTGGTTAGTCAACCGCACATGGCATCTATTCCACCATGTATAACCGTTCTGACAGTTAGCCGGCGTCCATTTGAACTCCATCTCTGCCTGCGGGTTATGCGGTTTGGCACTGGCGTCGAACCAGTAACCGCACTCCGGGTTAGTCGGATAGGTCACATGGCAAAGATAAGTATTCGTATCACCTTCCAGTACGTAGAAATACCGACCGCCATCCGTGATATACGGATGCTTCGCAGGATTCGTATTGTCTATCGTATCGCGGAACTCCGTATCCGTACGGTTGAACCATGCATAATCGAAACCCTCCGGCGCGGTGAACATACGCGTTCTTGACTCGTCACCCCAAGGCAGACCGTCCACATCCGAACGGGAACAGTTAAGCATGAAATAGCAGTAACCGAAGTGACCGCCTTGGTCGCAGTCGTAGGACGTCAACGTGATCGTCAAGGTCTGACCCACATAATCCTCCACACTGATACCGATCGTTTTCCAATCCTGCCAGTTAATCAACTGACCGCTACTACCTGCTTTATCATAATAGACCAACTGATGCCAGATAGAGCGCACCTCCGGATCATTCCATTCATCGCTGGTAGGCGCATGGAAATCCACACTGGCACATTGCCGGTCGATCTGATTCCCTTCTTCATCCAGCACATCCAAGGTGAAACGGGGTTGGTCCACCGCCGTATGGTCCGGATTCTCCAGCACCATCGCATAGTGAATCAGCAGTACCGCCATCGAACTGGATTCCACTGTATAATGGAAAGTCATCGACTCATATTCGCTACCTTTATTCCAGTTACCCAGACGCACCGAACCAAACTCACCTTTGGGCACCGTTTTCAGGCATGCCGTCGTGTCACCGCGACTATTGGTAATCACCGTACGCGGATCCACTTCATTGATATCAAAGTGGGTCGTATGACGACTGCGGATATCTCCCGGACCGTAATCGATACGGTCGGTGCCCTTGATCGTCTTACCGGTACGCGTCCATGTACCGTACTCGAACTCGGCATTGTACATATTCAATGCATCGAAGCAGTCGGTCTCATACAGATAAACGGTCGGGAAGACGGAATAAACGGTCTTGTCTTCTCCATTCACACCGCAGATCCAGAACTCATATGCACCGTAATCCACATTCTGCAGCGTAACTGTATTACCCGTTACCGGCAGGGAAGTAAACTCACTGTCCCTTTTCTTGCGATACATCACTTCGTACGACTCCGCATCGCCCTCCCAACTGACCGTGGAAGTACCCAAGATGGTGGAGACATGGATATTGGTCGGATAATTGTCATTCGGAGAAGCTTTCGCCAACTGGAAATTATCGATGGCTACGGAAGTGATACTGTCCTTCACCGTCACGTCGGTATTCACCCAAACGAATAACAGACGGGTCGTCGTCTTATTGGCCTGAGAAACTGGAATAGACACCCTTGCCTGTACATGACGCCATGTATCGCCGTTAATCAGCATCGTATCCATACTACCCATCAGAGAAGTGATATTGGGATTCTTGACATTGGCTTGATAATCCCGGTAGATATAGGAATAGGATTGCTCCGAACTATTACCGATACATTTCAAACCAGTCGTAGGACGGTTGACATAGATAATCTTCAGATAACCCTTGGTCTTATTACCCAAGCCCATCCAGTCATACGCTATATCATAATCGCCGGCCGCCAAAGTGATATCGCGGTAAGCAAGCAGCACATTATTCGTCGAAGCATAAGTCTGCGTCAGACCTCCGTCTTGCGATACGTACATCGATTGCTCTCCCGTATAGGCATTCGCTTTACCGATTACCCAACGGTTATCCGTCGTGATCGTCTCTACAGACGGGTTAAGCACCCAATTGGCATTCTCCGCTTCATCCTCAAAATCACACAGATACGGCAGATCTGCCATCGTGATAGCATCCCCATAAACGGCATTGACCAATGTCCATTGACCAATCACCAATAGCAATAATCCTATGTATAACCGTTTGTTCATTACCATTTATAGCATTTACATTCTTGGGGTTCCGGTAAGGACAGCAAGGCCGTCATACGAACGCCCGCCAATAGCGGCAGATACGCACCGCTCGTTCCCATAAATCCGTACTCCACAAAAGCGCCTATGTAATAGCGCGGCTCCATCTTGGTACTGTACGAATTGACCTCCGCACCACCGAGACAATAGCCGATCTCAGCGCAAGCACGGATATTCCATTGGATAGCGGTATTATTGACCGTAGACCGCACGTACGGATCTTTCTCCAAGATATCGTGACCCGGGATATTGACCAGTATATTCATATACCGCTCATACTCCGCCCGCATCGAGTAATTACCTCGCTCTTTCGAACTACCCCATAAGTCCAAACCGGCTTTGACACCCGCCATAAAATAGACCCGCTGGATCTCCGCACCAAACATCACCGGCAGCGTCACACCCAGATGCTCACATTTCAGCGTACGGTCGGTCCAGTAATGATGACCGATATACGGGTACTGCTGCGAATCGATACCACCCTTCTGCACATCCGCGATGTCATAGGGACGATTCATGCAATAGCGGTATTCCACACCCAGGCCCAGATCCATGAGGAACATATTATGCATATACCGGTATCCGAAACCGAGCGCCGGTGCAAAACCATTCGAACCCTTCAAGGACTCCGTTCTACCACTTCCTACCCATTCCAACGCCTGCTCCGGCGTCATCTCTTCTATATACGACGGCCCCACACTCGAACGCATCATGTCGCGCGCGTATGAGAAATCGGCATTAAAGCGAAGATAATTACGCGCCGCGCATTCGGACACAATACCCCCTACCAACAGCACAATCAACGCCCCAATGCGTGCGCACTCATGAATACCATATGTTGCAAATCTCCTCATTCTTCTTTTTCACTAAATAGGAAAAATTGGCTACAAAATTACACAAAAATGCCAAAATTAGCAACAATTTGTTCAAAAAAGTGCATATTTTATGCATTTTGTAATCTATACTTTACAAAAACTAACAAAAAGAACGCCCGCACGCGTATGCATGCAGGCGTTTTTACATTAAGGAGTGAGGGGTTTACAGACTAGCCTGATAAGCCTCAGCGTCCATCAAATTGTCTAATTCGGAAGCATCCTTCACGGCGATACGGATGATCCATCCTTTGCCGTACGGATCGTTATTCACCAGTTCCGGTGCAGCATCCAACTCTTCGTTGAGTTCCAGCACCTCACCCGTCACCGGCATATTCAGATCGCTCACCGTCTTAACAGCCTCTACGGAACCGAAGACTTCTCCCTGACCTACCGTCTCACCTACCGTCGGTACATCAATGAACACGATCTCTCCCAACTCACTCTGCGCATAGTCCGTGATGCCTACATAGGCCTCATCACCCTCTACGCGAATCCATTCATGCTCGCTTGTATAGCGAATATCACTCGGAAAATTCATCTCTTTATACTTTACACTTTACACTTTCAAATTAACGCATCGGTTCGCTTTCAATCTGGTTACCCAGCGTGGACATAGCGCAGCGGAAACCGATCTTGGACGAAGACTTATCCTGGTCCATATAACGACGGTTGGACGGGTTGAGCCAATAGATACGGTCAGCCCACGAACCACCTTTGTAAACACGGCTCTTCTTCGTTACACGCGGAGCAAGGATATCGGTCGGGTCGGTCTTCACCGATGCCAGATTCTCTACGCCTACCGTATCCAGCGGATAGTCGGTCTCGATCAAGCTGGCGAAATCGCCATCCAGCACATCGCGCTTATCATCCTCTTTGCCCCAAGTAACCTTGATGCAACCTACGGAATCCATCTCAAACTTACCGTTCTCATCCAATACCGGACGGCTATAGATATTACCGCGGTAGGAGTTATACTCGCTGGTCTCCTGGAAAGTGGTCTCACGATAGACATCCATTACCCATTCGTTCACATTACCCGCCATGTTATACAATCCGAAATCGTTCGGCTCGAAAGCATCTACAGGGTTCGTGATCACATGACGGTCATTCAGCGCACCGCTGACACCCATCATATCGCCGCGACCGCGAACAAAGTTCGCCTGCATCTGACCGAGGTTCTTCTTACTCATGTCACGCGGATGGTATCCCGACCAAGGATAAACCTTACCCTCTACAGTCAGGCCGTCCTCACCCGCCACAGGTGCGTATGCCGCAAACTCCCATTCCGTCTCCGTCGGCAGACGATAACCGGTAACGAAAATACCGTCAGCGATCGTCACTTTGCGCTCTGCGCCGTAACTGTCACGCTTCGGATGACGGCCGTATTCCGGCACATAGGTAGCATCCATCAGGTATTTATCGGTATTGAAGACGAACTTATCGCGAATCCACTCATAACTCGGACGATACATCGTAACTGTCTGGGTCGGATCCTCCGGGCTCACCTCCTCATAGGAGTACATCTCATAACCCGTCTGCTGCTCCCATTCGTCCTTATAGGCCTCGTCGTCCGTCGGCTGCAGATCACCGAACGGCGGAACCACGATAGCGCCGGCATTGATCAGCGCCATCTCGTTCACACGGTCGGTACGCCATTGGCAATACGCCATGGCCTGATCCCAACTAACACCTACAACAGGATAGAAGGAGAACGCAGGGTGCTCGAAATAGTTATCCTCGTACGGATCGTTGTATGCCAAGTCCTCACGCCATACCTTATGGTCCGGACGCGCCTGATCCACCAACTCCGGAGCAACGGCACCGAAGACAAACTCCAACCAATGGATATACTCATTCCAGTTCAGGTTGGTGATCTCATACTTATCCATGTAGAAAGAACTGACGGTCAGACTACGCGTCTCGTTATTACGCGGCGCAGTGATGAACTCATCTTTCTCACCTACCGTGAATGTACCACCCTGAATAGGCACCATACCTACCGGATTCACATTCCCTACGCCTTCGTTAGCCTGGAAGTTCGTAGTCTTCTGGTCAAAATAATTCCAACCGGTGGTATTGCTCACGCGGGTATTCAACTCACGCTTGTTACACGATGCGGCAACCATCACCACCGAAACGATCAAGAGATACTTAAATACGGTTTTCATAACTCTATTTTATGTATTATTATTTACAAATTACCATGTACAATGTATAATTATACATATTTCAGCCTGCAAAAGTACAACTTTTTTCGCATATATGCAAATTTTTGGTAGTTTTTGTTTGATTTTTTTGCATAATTCGTCATTTTTTACTAACTTCGGACTCCGCCAGGCCTCAAAAAGCGGCTTTTCCCCCGAAGGTACGTTCGCAAAATCCTGCAAATAGCAAATTAAAACACATTTTTATTTGCATATTTGGATTTTTTGTTGTACCTTTGCAGCGTGAAAACAAAAATTATGGCCATCGGTAATGTGACGCCGGATAGTTTCTACGCAGCGTCACGGTTAGCGGATACAGACCGGTTGAAGGCATGGGCAAAGAAGGCTCTTGCTGACGGAGCGGACATTCTCGATATCGGAGCCTGCTCCACTCGTCCGGGTAGTGAGCCGGTGGAGCAAGAGGAAGAATGGCGTCGGTTGGAACCCGCCTTAGCCGCCCTTCGGACGCATTTCCCGCAGGCACACCTATCGCTGGATACGTTCCGTCCCGAGATTGCCCGTCGGGCGATGGAGCACTTCGGACCGATGATCATCAATGATATATCCGGCGGATGCGAGGCGATGTATGAACTGGTGCGTAAGCAACAAGTGCCCTATATATGGACCTTACGCGGCGACCTGTCCCTACCCGGCCGCACGCCGCAAATGAACGATATCGATCTGATCCTGGACCCCGGATTCGGATTCATCGGTTCGACGGCAGCCGACTACGCATGCATGCGTTCGTTAGACGATTTGCGCGCTTATAACCGTCCTGTTTTGGTCGGCATCAGTCGCAAATCGATGCTATGGCGTCCGTTGGGTCTTACGCCGGACACCTGTCTGATGCCCACCCAGGCCCTGCATCTCTATGCCCTCGAGCATGGCGCTACCATCCTCCGCGTACATGATGTAAAAGAAACGAAACAAACGATAGTGCTCTTTGAGCAAATCTCACCATTAAACATTAAACATTAAACATTATAGTATGCAATTCCTCTCCTTCTCATTTAATTTCAAGGATCTGATTGATATCCTGCTGGTAGCGGCGATCCTCTACGAGACCTATCGGCTGCTACGACGCACCGGTGCGGCGAACCTCTTCTGGGGTATCCTCGCGTTTATCGTGATATGGTTCCTCGTCAGTTTTGTTTTCCAATTGGATCTAACGGGTGCGCTCTTCGACCGTATCATATCCGTAGGCGCCATCGCACTGATTGTTATCTTCCAGGAAGAGATCCGTATGTTCTTCTATCGTATCGGTGCGCGGTTCTCATCCCTCAAACTCTTTAGTCGCAATAATCCGGAGGAGGATACGGCGTCCCGTCAGCAGATCCTGGAGATCACGCAGGCATGCCGTCATATGGCGTCCACCAAGACCGGTGCACTCATTGTGCTGGCCGGAGAAGGAAACCTCAAAGAGATAGTGGATACGGGTGAGCGGCTGGATGCACAAGTGTCTGCGCGACTGATTGAGAATATCTTCTTCAAGAACACCCCGCTGCATGACGGTGCCCTCGTGATCCGAAACGGACGTATGATCGCCGCGGCATGTATTCTGCCGGTCAGTAAAGACCAGACGATCCCGCAGCATTACGGTCTTCGTCATCGTGCCGCACTCGGATTAACAGAAAAATCCGACGCTACGTGTATCGTAGTGTCGGAAGAAACAGGTCGGATCTCCGTAACCCAAGAAGGGGAAATCCGGGAAGTGACGCCGGATGAGTTATTCCTCGTACTGCATTCCTCTACGGCTTCCGCCATAGCTGCGGACTAAACTGCGGTAACCGTCGTTACAGATAACGCACTTCTGCTCCTCAGGCAACTGGAAGAGAACCGTAAACTTCACACCCACAAAGAGGTTGTTCACTTTGCTGGCAAAACCGGCGGTGGACATCACGTCGTTCAGCACTAAGCCATCCACCATCGTGGTGGTCTTGTACCCTGCCGGCGTGTTATCATAGGTTTGCGGCGCGATCAATGCGTCATTCGCCTTCTGCGTATGCAGATCCAATAGGCCGTAGTCCACAAAAGCCGCCAGGCGGTACTCTATTTTTCGCTTCGGTACATCGTATCCCATACCGTAATTGATCTCACCGATACGACCACCTATCTCCATACTCAAGTCCACATCCAGGTTGAAGGCCGTCTTCACACCACCGCTCTTAGGGATACCGGCGAAGAACTGCTGATCCGGGATATTACGCAGATCGGTTGCACCCGTTGATCCGATATAGGTAGCGCCGCCTTCCCCTTCACCATAGCAATAATGACCATAGGTCTCTACCATCGCCGTCGATTTGGTTTGCGTCCAGACATGCGCATACACCTTCGCACCAACCAAGAAATAGAAGCGCTTATGCTGCATACCGACCATCAAGGGCACATTCACCGCCACATCATTGTACTTGTCTTTGCGGTTCTGCACATTATAGACATAATCGAAGAGCTCATACTGACGATCCAGCTGCTCCGGCCGAACCACCGTCTGGTTACTCTGCTGCCGATAAGCTGTCAAACCACCCGTAGCACCTACTCCTACGTCGAAGAGGAAACGCGTGGGACTCGCATACTGCCCGGCCTGCAACTCGTACTGAAAACCTAAGCCACCGGCCACACCCAGACTCGGACTATACGTACTTCCGGAAGGCATCAGCGACCATTCTCCCGCTTGCAGGGAGAGACCGACATAACTGTTCACCTTCGCATTCATAGGACTGCAAAGCATCAGCGCGATGAGCAAAACCCAATAGAATTGATATTTTTTCACCGAATAATTTGTATTTTTCATTTTTTTTAGTACTTCGGACTCCGCTTGATTGTAGGCATTCTTAGCTAACGCACGATTATTGCCTACAATCTTCCCCCGAAGATCCGTTCGCAAAATCCCGCAAATAGCAAAATAAAAGCGTTTTTATTTGCGTATTTGGATTTTTTGTAGTACCTTTGCACCCGATTTCGTTTTTCGAAGAAAGGCACATACGGTCTTTTGCGGCTGCAAAAGTAGTGTTTTTTTTTGACATACGCAAGAAAATAAACTATTTTTTTTACTTTTAGTATAAATTTTACACAAAATATGGCATTTAATCGCACTTTAATCACTGCTGCACTCCCTTATGCGAATGGTCCGGTGCATATCGG
>Ga0247610_10002130_pt1 | contig 23393 bp, 21 predicted proteins | sample 174DNAGHGhighgp2_FD_193483 | JGI IMG/M metagenome (GOLD analysis project Ga0247610, IMG submission 193483) | Sheep rumen microbial communities from Palmerston North, Manawatu-Wanganui, New Zealand - 1742 DNA GHGhigh gp2 | ecosystem: Host-associated > Mammals > Digestive system > Stomach > Rumen...
AAGCAATCGCGGCTTTAGCCGCTGTAATCTTAGAAAAACCAGTGTAATTGAAAGCCCATGCGCAGCTAGAATCCGTAAAATCTGTTAAATCTGTGGTAGGAAAAGAAGGGTGGAAAACTTGAATTATATAGTTGATAATGCTGTTGAGATACTATTAACGACGTTTGTTTTGCACGACTAAAATGCATAAGTTCGTTGCAATATGGTCTATTTCACTCAGTAATACAGTCTGTTTCACTCAGTAATTCAGTCTATATCACCAAGTAAAATCGTCGATTTTGCAATTCCCGTGCCATGCTTTGACATCATCATCGCCACCCAATGTCATCAACCTTGCATACCAAGAGTAACTGATACGGAGCTGTTTTGTGTCAAAAAGTTTTGGTGTTTCATTCGTTTTTTGTACTTTTGCGTAACGAAACGCTATGCTGACGGAGAAGACGATGGAGAAACTGCGCATCCTCGCAGAGTCGGCGAAGTACGATGTGTCGTGCTCGTCGAGCGGTACTGTGCGCAAAGGAAAGGAGGGCATGGTGGGCAATACCGTTGGTGGTGTAGGTATCTGTCACTCGTTTGCCGATGACGGGCGTTGCATCTCGTTGCTCAAGGTGATGCTGACAAACTACTGCATGTACGACTGCGCCTACTGCATCAACCGCCGCACGAACGACATCAGGCGGGCCACGCTCTCGGTCTCTGAACTCGAGGAAATCACGATGGAGTTCTACCGCCGTAACTACATCGAGGGTCTGTTCCTGTCGAGCGGCGTGGTGCGTAACCCCGACTATACGATGGAACGGCTGACGGCTATTGTGCGCGACCTGCGCACCGTGCACCGCTTCAATGGCTACATTCACCTGAAGACCATTCCCGGTGCCTCGCAGGAGCTGCTCACCGAGGCCGGACGCTATGCCGACCGCATGAGCGTGAACATCGAGATTCCCAAGGAGGAGTCGCTGAAGGCATTGGCACCAGAAAAAGACCACAAGAGTATATTCCTACCCATGTCGCAGATTCAGCAGGGTGTGCTGGAAAACAAGGAGGACAGAAAGAAGTTCCGTCACGCGCCCCGTTTCGTGCCGGCAGGACAGTCGACGCAGATGATTGTGGGCGCCACAAAGGAGAACGACCTCGATATTCTGAAGATGTCGAACGCTATGTACCAGCAGCCCACCATGCGGCGCGTCTATTACTCAGGCTACGTCAGCGTGAACACCTACGACCCTCGCCTGCCTGTGCTCAAGCAGCCGCCATTGGTGCGCGAGAACCGTCTGTATCAGGCCGACTGGCTGATGCGTTTCTACCATTTCAATGTAGATGAGATTGTGGATGACAAACATACGCACCTCGATCTCGATGTAGATCCGAAACTCGGTTGGGCGTTGCGTCATCCAGAGTTCTTCCCTGTTGATATCAATAGTGCGTCCTACGAAGAGATTCTCCGTGTGCCAGGCATCGGCGTTAAGTCGGCAGTACTCATTGTGAACTCACGTCGCTTCAACCGCATTACCAGCTATCACCTCAAGAAGATGGGCGTGGTGATGAAGAAGGCGAAGTACTTTATCACCTGCGGCGAGCTCACCTCCAATTTCTCGCAGCCCATCATAGGCATCAACGAGCTACACCCTGAGCGCCTGCGCCCCATGCTTCTTTCGAAGGCCCAGCAGAAGCGTGTCGCCGCCGAGCAGCAGCTCATGCTCGACTTTGGAGATTGACGTTTTGTAACAAAAACATCTGAATATGACGGTATATACCTTTGACAACACCCTTGACGGGCTGTTGACGGCGGTGTTCGACAGCTTCTTCCTCCACCAGCAGCCGGAGATGCTGTTGGCGGAGGGAATGCAGTTGCCGCTGTTCGTTGACCAGCAGTATCAGGTGGTGACGGATAGTGAGAAGGCTGAGCGGGTGTGGAAAGGACTGGAGAAGCATCTTTCCAAAGATGGCCTGCACATGATTACCATCAGTTGGCTATCGGAAGAGCGGGCGCTGAACCAGCCGTTGTTCAACTTTATCTGTAAGGTGTTTAAGAAGCCCACCCCCAACCCCTCCCTCCTTCGGGGGGAGACAGAGGGGGGCCAGGGGAGAATGGACATCACACAGAACGCATCGGACGAGGATGTGCTGGCGGTGAGGAATACCTGTAGGCGCGTGCTCCATGAGCAGTTGCGCATGAAGCAGTTTATCCGTTTCCAGAAGGCTAAGGACGGCACTTACCTCGCCGTTGTCTCGCCCGACCACAACGTGCTGCCCCTTGTCATCGACCACTTCGCAGACCGTTTCAACGACCAGCCCTGGCTCATCTACGATGCCAAGCGGCATTACGGGTATTATTATAGAGCCTCCCCCGACCCCTCCCAAGGAGGGGAGGTTATCCGCGTGACGTTTGAGAACGAGGCCTCTGTGCCTTTCGATTTATCGAATGGTAAGCTTGATGCTGACGTGCTCAGCGAGAACGACAAACTATTTCAGGACCTCTGGCGCACCTATTTCAAGGCTATCTGCATCAAGGAACGCATGAACCCCAAGAAGCAGCTCAGCGATATGCCTCGCCGCTACTGGAAATATATGACAGAAAAGAACGGATAAGAATCAAGAATTCAACCTTCGCTAACTTCGTTAACTTCAAATACGACTTGCGAAAGTGATGAAAAGCGTGCTTGTAATAGGCCTGTGAGCGCAAACAACGGCCAAAATTAATAATTTGTTACAATTTCCTGTAGTTTTTGCGGGAGATTGTAACAAATTAAAAGTAAAACATACACATAATTTGTGAAATTGTCACATTGCGTTACTTTTTGTATTCAATCTGGAATAATATTAATTGATATTCTTTCAAAACGTCATACCTTTGCACCAGAAACGTTTCAGAGTGTAAGTATTAATTAAAGGTATTAAGGTATGAAAAAGATTGAAGCAATCATCCGTAAGACGAAATTTGAGGATGTAAAGGAAGCACTGCTGCAGTCGGACATCGACTGGTTTGAGTACCACAATGTACACGGCATCGGTCAGAGCCGTCAGGAGCGAATCTATCGTGGTGTGCAGTATTCAACGGACGTGATTGAGCGTGTTCAGATAACGATTGTTTGCCGCGATCAGTTCGTAGATCCTACGGTAAAGGTAATTCTTAATGTGGCTCATACAGGCGAGGTAGGCGATGGCCGTATCTTCGTAAGCGACATGATAGACACTTGGTCGATTCGCACTGGCGAACATGGTGACACCGTACTGAGAGACAAAAAGTAGTTCAATATTAAACATTAAACATTGAACATTAAACATTAAGATTTAAAATTTTCAGGATTATGAACGAAGTTGGAATTTCACTAGATACCGTTTGGATGCTATTGGCAGCCATGTTGGTTTTTTGGATGCAGCCCGGATTTGCGCTGTGTGAAGCAGGTTTTACGCGTAGTAAGAACACCGCAAACATTCTGATGAAGAACTTTGTCGACTTCATGTTCGGCTCTCTGTTGTTCTTCTTTATTGGCTTCGGCTTTATGTTTGGTGGTGACATTCTTGGAGGTTTTGTTGGTATGCCTAACTGGGGTGACCTGAGCTTTTATGATGGTGACCTGCCTGTTGAGGGCTTCCTGATTTTCGAGACCGTGTTCTGTGCTACCTCTGCTACTATTGTTAGTGGTGCTATGGCCGAGCGTACAAAGTTCTCTATGTATCTGATTTATAGTGCAGTTATTTCGCTGATTATCTATCCCGTAGAAGGTCACTGGACTTGGGGTGGCGGTTGGCTGTGCAACGATGCTGCCGACAGCTTTATGATGAATACCTTCGGGGATGTGTTCCACGATTTCGCAGGTTCTGCTATCGTACACTCTGTAGGTGGTGTGCTGGCTCTGATTGGTGCTATTGCACTGGGTCCCCGTATTGGTAAGTATGCTAAGGACGGAAAGAGCCGTGCTATTCCTGGTCACAACCTGGCTATGGCTGCTCTGGGTGTGTTCATCCTCTGGTTGGGATGGTTCGGTTTCAACCCTGGTTCTCAGTTGGCAGCAAGTGGTGAGGTAAACCGTGTTGCTATCTCTCATGTGTTCCTGACCACGAACCTTGCAGCTGCTGCAGGTGGTGTTGCTACGATGTTCCTTACCTGGCTCAAGTATGGTAAACCATCACTCTCTCTGACCTTGAACGGTGTGCTGGCTGGTTTGGTTGGTATTACTGCCGGTTGTGACCTCGTTTCTCCCGTTGGAGCAGTAATCATTGGTCTTGCATGTGGTATTGTACTGGTATTCGCTATTGAATTCATTGATCGCAAGCTGCATATTGATGACCCTGTAGGTGCTTCTTCTGTACACGGCGTATGCGGTATCCTTGGTACTATCATGACTGGTCTGCTGTCTACCAGCAATGGTGCTTTCTACGGTCACGGTTGGGGCTTCTTCGGAGCTGAGTGCTTTGGTGTTCTGATGATTGACCTTTGGGCAGCTGTATGTGGTATCATCCTGTTCTTTGGAATTAAGAAACTGCACGGCCTGCGTGTTGACAAGCGCATTGAAGAGGAAGGTCTCGATGTATACGAGCACGGAGAAATGTGCTATAACTAAAAAAAATAACTGAAACGAATTGCCATAATTATCATAATTTATCCATAATAAAAATTACGAGTCAATTATGCGTATTACGGCAATTTGTTTCCATAAAAAAAAGAAAAAGCGTATGAAAAAGATTGTTTTATTCGCATTGGGTATGGCCATGAGCATGACCACCTTTGCACAGGATGAAGTAGAGACTACTATTAGTGCTGATGTAGTAAGTAGTTATATCTGGCGTGGTCAGGACTTGGGAAGTGCCGCCGTTCAGCCAACCTTTGGCGTGGCCTACAAAGGACTCTCGCTGTCGGCATGGGGCAGCTACGGACTGGTGAACCCTGCCGATACAAAGGAGTTTGACCTGACATTAGGCTATACCATTGGCGGACTGAACATCGGCATCACCGACTACTGGTTCGACAGAGGCGGTCTTGACCCAGATGGTCGCTACTTCAAGTACGATGCCCACGGCACGAACCACGTCTTTGAGGCCAACATCGGCTATGACTTCGGCTTCGCATCGCTACAGTGGTTCACGAACTTTGCCGGCAATGATGGTACAAACAAGGACGGCAAGCGAGCCTACAGCAGTTATGTGGAGGCGGTTGTCCCATTTAAGCTTGCTTCAGTAGACTGGACTGCTACGGCTGGTGCCGTCCCTTTTGCCACAACCTCTTACAACGATTGGACTCCTGGCTTTGCCGTGACCAACCTGTCGCTAAAAGCTACAAAAGAGATTAAGGTGACGGATTCGTTCTCCATCCCCGTCTTCGGACAGGTTGTGGGCAACCCCTGTTCACAGTATGCATACCTGGTCTTTGGCCTTACGCTGCAGCCATAATCTACCAGGTTAATATCCTCTCTCTGCCGAGATGGCAGGGGGAGGCCTTTTTGGTGTTATAAAACTAATAAGAAGATGAAGATAAAGAAACGTTGGATTATCCTGATGACGGCGATGACATTGATTGCCGTTGCAGGTGTTTTCGTAGGCGAACCTACATTCGAGTGTGACTGGTCGGTAATCTCGGCAGCTGATGTGGCTTGGTTGATTACTGCCACTATTTTTGTGTTGATGATGACACCAGGTCTGTCGTTTTTCTATGGCGGTATGGTGGGAGCGAAGAATGTGATCTCAACAATGCTTCAGTCATTTATTGCGATGGGACTGATTTCTGTTTTGGTGTAGGACTCATCGCTGGTACGTGGGATGGTTTTGTTATCTTCCTCTATCATCTGTTGGCCATCGTTATCGTATTTGTCTATACTTTCGCTATGAGTTGGTTGGGTTATAAACTCATTAACATGATGATTCCTATGCGTGTATCGGAATATAGTGAAAAGGTAGGTCTCGACTTCTCTCAGCATGACGAGCATTACGGCTTGGCACATATCGGAGAGCGTGAACTGGCAGAATACGAAGAACATATCAAGGAGAAAGAGAGGAAATAGATGAGTTCATGTCTTTTCTTTGAAAATTGCAAAAAGCCTATTTGTCAGAACTTAATAGTAACAATCTATGGATAATTTGTTGCTCTGTGCTTACAGATTGATAGTTTTGCAAAAAAGGTAGATGAAAAGTTTTGGACTGTATATGATGGACTGCAAGATAATATTTACCTTTGCAGTCCATAAATACGTTTTTATTTATGGAAACAAAGTACATTTTCGTAACAGGCGGCGTGGTTTCCTCACTTGGTAAAGGAATCATTTCTGCCAGCATCGGTAAGTTGCTGCAAGCACGCGGCTACAAAGTAACTATCCAGAAATTCGACCCCTACATCAACATTGACCCAGGAACGCTGAACCCCTACGAGCACGGCGAGTGCTATGTAACGGCTGACGGTATGGAGACCGACCTGGACCTGGGGCACTACGAGCGCTTCACAGGTATTCACACCACACGTCATAACTCCATCACCACGGGCCGTATCTACAAGACGGTCATCGACCGCGAGCGTCGCGGCGACTATCTGGGGAAGACCATCCAGGTGGTGCCGCACATTACGGATGAGATTAAGAGGAGAATGCTGAGGAGCCCCGAGAGAGGGGGCGGGGGTGAGGCTTTTGACTTCGTCATTACCGAGGTGGGTGGTACCATCGGTGACATTGAGAGTGCGCCCTTCATGGAAGCCATCCGACAGCTGCGCTGGCAGTTGGGACGCAATGCGGTGTGTGTACACCTGACGTATGTACCCTATCTGAAAGCGGCAGATGAGTTGAAGACCAAGCCTACACAGCACAGCGTAAAGGAGCTGCAGGGCATGGGTATCCAGCCTGATATACTGGTTCTGCGCACAGAGCGTCATCTGGATGATAGTCTGCGTATGAAGGTGGCTTCTTTCTGTAATGTGGATTTGGAGTGCGTGGTGCAGAGCGAGGATATGCCTTCTATCTATGAGGTGCCTGTAAGTATGCAGAAACAAGGATTTGATGCAGCTATCCTGCGTAAGATTGGTATTCCTGTAGGTGAGACACCAGCAATGGTGCCTTGGCATGAGTTCTTGAAAAAACAGCGTCACGCCACACGTGAAGTGCATATCGGTCTCGTTGGAAAGTACGACTTGCAGGATGCCTATAAGAGTATTCGTGAGAGTCTGAACCTGGCAGGTATATATAATGATGTAAAAGCAAAACTCCATTTTATCAATAGTGAAGAAATAACTGAGGAAAATGTAGCTGAAAAGCTTGCTGGTGTGGCTGGCATCGTGGTTTGTCCGGGTTTTGGTAATCGTGGTATAGAGGGTAAGATTATTGCAGCTGAATATACGCGAACCCATGATATTCCTACCTTTGGTATCTGTTTGGGTATGCAGATGATGGTCATCGAGTTTGCCCGTAACGTATTGGGATATAAGGATGCTAATAGTCGTGAGATGGACGAGAAGACACCTCATAACGTCATTGACATCATGGAGGAACAAAAAAGTATCACACAGATGGGTGGCACCATGCGATTGGGTGCCTATGAGTGTGAACTTGTAGAGGGAAGTAAGACTTATGAAGCTTATGGTGAGGAGACACTTATCAAGGAACGTCATCGTCATCGCTATGAGTTTAACAATGCTTATAAGGACGAGTACGAGACAAAGGGAATGAAGTGCGTGGGTATCAACCCGGATGCCGACCTCGTGGAGATTGTGGAGATACCAGAGAAGAAATGGTACATCGGCACGCAGTTCCATCCGGAATATTCATCGACGGTGCTGCATCCGCATCCGTTATTCATGAGTTTCATTAAAGCCTGCGTGATATCGTAATAAGGTTATAACGAAATAACGAAAAAAAAGAATTTGCAATGGAGCAATTAAAGCATGAATGCGGCGTGGCGATGATTCGCTTGCTGAAACCGCTGGATTACTACGAGAAAAAGTACGGCACATGGGCTTATGGATTCAATAAGCTCTACCTGATGATGGAGAAGCAGCACAACCGCGGACAGGAAGGTGCTGGACTTGCCACCGTCAGTCTTAATACGGAGCCTGGTCGCGAGTATATGTTCCGCGAGAAAGCGGAGGGCAAGACTGCTATCACCGAAATCTTTTCTCGCGTGACGCAAGAGATGGCAGGCGAACTGTTGATGGGACACCTGCGCTACTCGACAACAGGAAAAAGCGGACTGACGTTCGTACATCCCTTCCTGCGTAGAAACAACTGGCGAGCAAAGAACCTCTGTCTGTGTGGTAACTTCAATATGACCAACATCGACGAGGTTTTTTCTTTTCTCACAGCTCAAGGTCAGTCGCCCCGTATCTATGGCGACTCGTACATCACGCTGGAACTGATGGGTCATCGCTTGGACCGCGAGGTGGAACGTCTCTATGAGGAGGCGAAGAGTAAGGGACTGGAAGGACTTGATATCACGCGTTATATCGATGACAATGTGGAGGTGTCGAATGTGCTGCGCACCACGATGGAGCACTACGACGGTGGTTACGTGATGTGTGGACTGACGGGGTCTGGCGAGATGTTCTCGGTGCGCGACCCTTGGGGCATTCGTCCTGCGTTCTATTATCGCGATGAAGAGATTGTGGCGCTGGCCAGTGAGCGTCCTGTGCTTCAGACCACGTTCGACCTGAATGCGGAGGATATCTGTGAACTGAAACCTGGCGAGGCACTCATCGTACACAAGAACGGCGACTTCAAATTGGTACAGATTCTTGGTGAAGGCATAGCGCAGCCCAATGGTCAATGTTCAATGGTCAATGGTCAATATAAATACAGCGCCTGTTCTTTTGAACGTATCTACTTCAGTCGTGGGTCGGATCGTGACATCTATCAGGAGCGCAAACGACTGGGAGAACAGCTCACGCCTGCCATCCTGAAAGCCATTGATGGCGATGTGGAGAACACGGTATTCTCGTATATCCCCAATACCGCTGAAGTAGCATATTACGGCATGACCGATGGATTCCGTCAGGAGGGCTATAACGTGCGAACAGAAAAGGTGGTGTGGAAGGACATCAAGATGCGCACCTTCATTGCTGACAATAGTGAGCGTAATGACTTGGCTGCTCATGTCTATGATATCAGTTATGGCTCTTTGCGACCCTATGTGGACAATCTCGTGATTATCGATGACTCAATCGTTCGTGGCACCACGCTACGTGAGAGTATCTTCAAAATTCTGGACCGCCTGCATCCGAAGAAGATCGTGATGGTGTCGAGTTCACCGCAGATTCGCTATCCCGACTACTATGGCATCGATATGGCTCGTTTAGAGGAGTTCTGTGCCTTCCGTGCCACGATGGCTTTGATAGAAAGCCTCACCCCCAACCCCTCTCCGATTGGAGAGGGGAGTGAATACACTTGCGGGCCAAATCTTATCGAAGAGGTTTACAAGGCTTGCAAGCAGGAGCTGCTGAAGCCCAAGGAAGAGATGCAGAATTGCGTACGCGCCTTGTACGAACCTTTTACCGTAGAGGAGATAAACAAAAAGATTGTGGAGATGCTGCGTCCTGCCGATATGCAAGCACCTATCGAACTGGTGTTCCAAAGTATTGAAGGATTACACGAGGCTTGTCCCAATCACCCAGGCGACTGGTACTTTACGGGTCACTATCCAACGCCAGGCGGCACGCGCCTCGTGAACCAGGCATTCGTGAATTATGTAGAGAAAATATATAATCATCGAAATAAAAACTGAAAGAAGTTGCGGGTTGCAATCTTACACTTTGTAAGAATCGCAACCCGTTTTGCTTTCAGATTGTAAGAATAATAAAGTTTGTAGATTTTTGAAGAAACCAAAATGGTGCCTATTCTGACAGAATGATATAATTTTGCAGCCGTAAACAATTAAAGTGTAACCAAAATAGTAAAAAGATGGAAGCATTAAGATTTCAGGTTGTCGGCGAGGCATTCAAGAAGAAGCCGCTCGACGTAAAAACACCAAGTGAGAGACCTTACGAGTATTTTGGTAAGAAGGTCTTCAATCGTGAGAAAATGTACAAGTACCTGCCAAAGAATGTCTACGAGAAGATGGTAGACGTGATGGATAATGGTGCACGTCTGGATCGTGATATCGCAGACGCCGTAGCCGCTGGCATGAAGCAGTGGGCTGTAGAGAATGGCGTTACTCACTATACTCACTGGTTCCAGCCCCTGACAGAAGGTACTGCCGAGAAGCACGACTCATTTATCGAGCACGACGGCAAGGGTGGTATGGTAGAAGAGTTCACTGGCAAGCTGCTTGTTCAGCAGGAGCCTGATGCTTCTTCATTCCCTTCAGGTGGTATCCGCTCTACCTTCGAGGCTCGTGGTTACTCAGCCTGGGATCCTACATCTCCAGTTTTCATCATCGACGATACCCTGTGTATCCCCACCGTATTTATCAGTTATAGTGGTGAGGCCCTCGACTATAAAGCTCCTTTGAAGCGCGCTCTGCATGCTGTTAACGTAGCTGCTACCGATGTTTGCCATTACTTTGATCCTGCAGTTAAGAAGGTACAGAGCAACCTTGGATGGGAGCAGGAGTACTTCCTCGTCGACGAGGGATTGTATGCTGCACGTCCTGACCTGTTGTTGACGGGCCGCACCCTGATGGGTCACGACAGTGCTAAGAACCAGCAGATGGACGACCACTACTTTGGCGCTATCCCTGAGCGTGTGGCTGCCTTTATGCGCGACCTGGAGATTCAGGCCCTGGAGTTGGGTGTTCCTTGTAAGACACGCCACAACGAGGTAGCTCCTAACCAGTTTGAGCTGGCTCCTATCTTCGAGGAGACTAACCTGGCTGTAGACCACAATATGATGCTGATGTCGCTGATGAAGAAGGTGGCTCGTAAGCACGGATTCCGCGTGCTGCTCCACGAGAAGCCATTCGCAGGCATCAACGGTTCTGGTAAGCACAACAACTGGTCTTTGAGTACTGATAACGGTATCCTGCTGCATGCTCCTGGCAAGACCCCAGAGCAGAACCTGCGCTTTGCCACCTTCATCGTTGAGACACTGATGGGTGTTTACAAGCACAACGGACTGCTTAAGGCTTCTATCATGAGTGCTACCAACGCTCACCGTCTGGGTGCTAACGAGGCTCCCCCAGCAATCGTTTCTTCATTCCTTGGCAAGCAGGTTAGCGAGTTGCTCGACCACATCGAGACTGCCGATAAGGACTTTCTGGCTATGGCTGGTAAGCAGGGCCTGAAGATGGATATCCCTGAGATTCCAGAGCTCCTCATCGATAATACCGATCGTAACCGTACCTCTCCATTCGCCTTCACTGGTAACCGTTTCGAGTTCCGTGCTGTAGGTTCTGAGGCTAACTGCGCCAGTGCTATGATTGCCCTGAACAGTGCCGTTGCTGAGGCTCTGGTTGACTTCAAGAAGCGTGTTGATGCTAAGATTCCTGAGTTCGAGAAGAAGCTGGCTGGTACTGAGCACAGCGCTAAGTTCCACGCTATCATCGACGTTCTGCGCGAGGATATCAAGACCTGTAAGCCTATCCGCTTTGATGGTAACGGCTACTCTGACGAGTGGGTTGCTGAGGCTGAGAAGCGTGGTCTGGACGTAGAGAAGAGCTGTCCAAAGATCTTCGAGCGTTACCTCGATGAGGCCAGCATCGCAATGTTCGAGAGCCTTGGCGTCATGACCAAGAAGGAGCTCGAGGCTCGTAACGAGGTGAAGTGGGAGACCTATACCAAGAAGATTCAGATTGAGGCCCGCGTACTGGGCGACCTGTCGATGAACCATATCATTCCTGTGGCCACCCGTTATCAGTCGGCTCTGCTTCACAATGTAGAGGATATGGCTGCCATCTTCCCCGTCGATAAAGCAGATAAGCTCTCTGCTCGCAACATCAAACTCATTGAGGAGATTGCCGAGCGCACCACAGCCATCGAGAAGGGCGTGGAAGACCTAGTAGAGGCTCGTAAGAAGGCCAACAAGACGACGGTGAGCACCAGTCGTCTTGACAGTGAGCACCAGAAGGCCATTGCTTATCATGATAACGTAGAGCCAAAGCTCGACGACATCCGTTATCAGATCGACAAGCTCGAACTGATTGTTGACGATGCTCTGTGGCCACTTCCCAAATATCGCGAACTGCTGTTTATCAGATAGTTGGCTGCCTAATGATAATGTGCCTTTAATACTCATGCGTTGAGAATTCGGTTCTCAACGCATGATGCTTTAAAGACGGTGTGTTATTATGGTTCTGCCGTTCGGGTGATTGTCTTCCAGAATTCAAGATCGGGCTCTTGTGCTTCCACGTCACCCTCTATCACATCGGGCAGGTTGCAGAAAAAGTCAATGCCTGTTCGTCTCTCTAACTCCTTGATGCTGATGGCATAGTCGGCAAGGTTCTTCACAGACTGCACCTCGTTTATATGATCTGTCCAGAAGGCGATAGAATGATAGGTGTCGTTCTCTTTGTTATAGTGCAGCAGTGCCATATAGAAGAATTTGGGTACTATCAGCTCGTGAGTGTGAGAGGCATTGCCTACGCACCTTTCGGCATAGATGCCGTCCACCTTTTCGTTGTTGACGGTTACCTTGTCGGTGATGGTAGCAGCCTTCACGATATACATGGTGTCGCAATGCAGAGCGGTGTAGTCATCGTTGGTGGCAAAGTCGCGTACCAGTGTTTCCAGGCGGCTCCACAGTCCACCGTTGTGTGACTGGTATTGTGGCTGCATATTGGTCAGGTAGAATGTCTGCTTGTTCTGTTCTACAGAGCACTGGCGGTCGGCTGACGGACAGAGGTGGCCACGGGAGAATCCGCTTGTTTTGTAGTCGTCGAGTGTTGGCGATACGGCTACCTCGGGATCAGCCTTGAAGTCGTCGTTGCGGTCGGCACCCGAGAGGGTGTTGCCGGCATGTAGCTGATAGCATGTCCAGCGGTTGGCTACCAGCGAGTTATCCCATTCCAGCGAGAAGGTGATGCCATAGTCGTTGGTGCGCTTCACGATAATCTGCGACTTTTCTGCATCGGCAGTTGGTGACACATTGTCGTGCAGATGCGGATATTCCAGTCGCCATGCTTCAGGATAATCAGTCCATCCGAATGCTTTCCAGTTGGCATTGTCGTTGCCGTCCTGTGCATAGTCTATCTTTTCTATCTGTTGGTAGAGGTAGTCGACGGATGTGGTGGCATCCTTCAGGTAAACCTTCATACCCACCCCAGGCAGGTAGGTCACGTGTTGCAGGTCTATGAGTGAATAGGATACTTGCGTTCCGTTCTTCAGATAGAGCGTCATGCCGTGTGTCTTGCCGTCGGTAGGAGCCTCGGCTGGTTCCACGGTGGTGTATTTCTGGGCACCAGCGGTGATGCTGCACATCAGTAGTAGTAGAATAATCCATATGTTGTCACATATATTCGATTTGCGCGAAGCTGCCTCTCCGGCATCGCTTTCTATGGGATTTTCAGTATCAATGTCGTATGTAGCGCTAATTCCAGAATCTGCCAGGAGGCTTGCAGGCTTTACGTCGTAAGTTTCTGCCGTAGGGATGATATATGTCTTTTTCATCTTGTCTTCCTCCTTTATTTAACGATCAGCTTTTTCCCGTTGATAATATTGATACCTTTCTGTATCTTGTTCACACGCTGGCCAGTGAGGTTGTAGATGGTGTCGTTACATTGACCATCGACCATTGACCATTGAGCATTGGGGGAGAGGTTTGTCACTATATCGCCATCGATATACAGACGAGTGTTGGCGCCCTTGGGTACCAGGAAGTAGGCACGCATACCCTTCATGGTGGCTGTGGCCGCTGATGACGGGTAAGCCAGCTGCCCGCTGTTGGTGAGGAATAGTTGTGTCTTGTCTATAGCCAACTCCTTGGGGCTATAGATTCCCACGTAAGCGTATCCGCCTTTTTCGATGTCTTGTGCTGGTTGGGCACTCAGTGTGACATTGCTGTAAACGGGGTTCTCTATGTCGGCATTGGGGTATATAAGATAGGGCTTGCCGGCTTGGATGCTGGCGGCTTCCTTGAACTTCATGGTAGTGCCGTCGATAGCATCATATTCGCGAATGTTGGCACCCATGCTTTCAATATCAAAAGGTACGCAGAACGTGTTCCACTGACCGGCTTTCAGTGTGCGGTTCAGACGGACTGTTGCCTGATTAATGTCCGCATCGGGCGATATAAACGCCTCATTCTCGTCAATAACATAAACGATGGGTTTGATGTCGGCGTAGTCTACGGGAAGTATGCTGTTTTCGCCAGTAACGATGCCCGATACATCAACCAAGGCACCGTCGTAGACCTCCTGGATGTTGAGGGGTGTGCCGTTGCGCAGGTCTTCTGCTTTCACCCAGTTGCCGACGTAACTGTTTATATCCTCATTCTTTGCTACGGAGACAGGGTCGGTGTCTGCCTCTGTTACAGGGGCAGCCAGTGCCAGGTGACTGGTATTGGTATTGCCGGTTGCCACCAGTTTGGTCAGTCCGTCAACGGTTTGTTTCTTACCAATAATCCATCCTGCCACATGCTGGTTGTGCTGTGGCGCAGGGTTGAAGGTGGCTGTCGTGCCAAAGTCCATGCACAGCGTACCCGTATTGTCGCGCAGATACATCTTCCCGTCAGCACCATGTAGTACGCGGGCGTTGGCATCACTGGCTATGAAGAGTCGCACCTCGTCGCCATCCTCCTTCTCCTTGAAAGCGGAAATGCTGTTCACCGTTTCTCCTACGGTATAGGTCTTGGTCACCAGATCGCTGGTAACGGTTTTCTCATCGCCGTAGTAATAGCCCGTGTAGTAGGCTCTTGCCTTGACGGTGGTAGTGCCTGTAATGTTGACATTGGTGGTCAGCGTGGCTATGTGGCCATTGGTTTTTGAGGGGTCGCTGCCATCCGTGGTGTAATATACCGTGGTGCTGTCCGAGGGTATCAGCGTGACGTTGGTGGTAGCCTCCTCCGTAGTGTTGGGCCAGAAGAGGTGCTCATCGGTCAGCGTGGGAGCGTTGACAGCCGTAACTGTCTCTGTTACTTCTATTTTGTCAATGAATCCGCGCCTGCCAGTAAAGGTGATCTGTAGGTAGTCGGCCGTTCCTAAATCGAAATGAACAACGTAGCTACTATTGCTGCCACTCTCTAATTGGATGATGGTATTGCCTGTAAGTATAACACCCTCATTGGCTGTGACTGTCAGATCTTTTTGGCCGCTTGCCCAGCCTGCGGCATCAAAATGAATATCGCCCTCTTTTCCTAATAGAATGATGGGTGGAGTGGTGAGCACACCATTTGTGTCGCCGGTGCCAAACTTGGCGCATTGATTTGCTCCACCGCACTTAGTGGTGGTCCATCCGTCTTGGTCGAAAATGATTTTGTTTTGGCCTACGCTGCCAGAAAATTGGCCATCGTGTCCACCAGTGCCGGCGGTGGAGTTGAATGTCTCAAGGAATGCCAGGTGCTCGACAGCATCGTCTGCCCATGCCGCTTGTCCTGTTAGAAGCAGAAGAGTAAGTAACAGCTTCTTGATTTGTCGCTCTTTCATAAAAGATATTCCAAATAATTGCTTGATTTTATCAAATGTGCAAAAATGCGGGGTAAAGTTACAAAATAATCCCCATACTCTGATAAATATAGAGACTCTTTTGTGATTATTTTAATCTTTGCCATATCTTATGAGTTCAATAACACGTCGGAAAACGCTATATTCCACCTTGAAACGGTCGTGGATATCGAGTATTTTATCATGTAAAACAAGTTGTTTTACTTCCTTAATCAGTATCTTTTGTGATCTAAAATGGTATCTTTTCGAAGGTAAAACAAGTTGTTTTACTATTAAATGCTATATTCTTTCAATCTTAAAGACATATCCTTTACTATAAGATACCGCAGCTTTTGGTACGTAGAACAGGCATTTGGTGTAAAAAAGGGCAATCAGGAGACGTTTTTTGGAATTTTGCTGCCACCTGCTGCCACCTTACTGCCACCACGTTTTGCCCTAAAATAAGGCATTTCAGAAGATTGGTGGCAGAGTGGCAGCAAGTTTAAACATTTCATGTATGAGTCCATATAGTCAAGATCCGTCTCACCTGTAGCTTTAAAGCCTGCCAACATGGTTTTACATTGTCGAACCTGTGCCTCCTGCTGCCTTGATATCTCGGCAAACATGTCTAACATTTCCTGTGGGAAATGAAGTGGTTCGTTATCTTCCATACTTGTTATGCTACTCGTTTCTTGCAAACTTATGGTGCATATCTTCAAAACGGTCATGTATGTCGAGGATGCAGTCGTCCAGGCGGCCTGCATATTTAGGATCGACAATATCACGAAGGACTTCTTCGCGCCTTCCGCAATGACTGAGATTCACCCTTTCTGTATCGAATAGTGCATTGATCTCTGGCAGCAGTTCTACAGCCTGCAGGTCGATTAAGTCGCATATCATCGTGGCAGCAACCTCATTGTCAACAGCCTTTGCCTCTTCTACATGATCTATGCAGAAATGAAGTGCTTGGCGGAACCACTCAATCACCTCCGCCCTACGCTCTGGCTGGCGCAAGGCTATCTGGACGACGGTAGGAAAAACTTCTGCTTTCGGTAGCCAGTAAAGACCTTCTTCCTTGGTGAATGCCATCAGTTTGTCGAGCCTGCTACTTGCCAGTTTGTATAGTGTGGGAACAAATACCTCATGCGAACTGTCGCCAAGATGATAGTCGAAGAAATCCTCTGACTGGCGCATCACCTCAAGCACGCAGTCGAGACTGGAGTCAGCATTGCCCACTTCCGCAATCAGCATGACGCATGAGCTCAGGAGCCCGTTGTACTGACCGTCGTCATATCCTTCAGGAATACCGTCGCAAGTCAGACCGATGTGATACATCATCAGATTTTCCAAATCCTGTCTGAGCGCATCGTGGGGCAAAGCGAGGATACGGTCTGTCAGTTCATCTTTCAGGTAGATGGCATTCTCCGTCTTCGATAGTTCATCCTGAATCCAAGGATAGTTCAGGTGTATTTCCTTCGGGTAGTCTGGGTGGCGATAGGTATAGGGCATGTCCGGCCCATAGCTCTTGTATAGCCAGCTGTGGTCTTCATCATCATCGTCATCGTCCAGGTCATCGTCCCAGTCTTCATCATCAGCGTTCAGGATATAGTCGAAATTGTCCTTGCCAAGATTCTTTTCCAGTAGCGGCAGATAACGGCTAGCCTCCAAGCGGGTGTGCGTAACGAGGGTATGTTTGCCGTTCTTTCCATATTCATACTCGATGAGCGGGATGTTGTCATCGTCCTCCTCAAGCATGTATTGGGTGACCTTAAAGCTCTTGTCTGGTTCAATACCGGCCTCCTCAGCAAAGGCGATGGCACCAAAAATCCAGTTGTGAGCCTCGTCATAGCTGCACTCACGCAGACCGAGGCGGTAGGTGTCAATCATTTCCTTGAATTCATCATCCTCCAACCTGAGCCTGTAGAAAGAGTCCTTCACGCCAACGCACCAGATGTCAACCAGATAGACGGCCATGCTGACCCTACCGCCCGTATGCTTGCGGCTGACAATGACGTGACCCTCGCCCATCTCTTCAATGTCGTCACTCACATAGCACGCTCCTATCTCCAGGCTCCGTGCCTTCTGTTTGATATACTGCTCGGGCGAGAGGAACTGTTGGCCCTGCTGCTTCTTTTGTTTCTTCTTTGCCATTTGTTTTGATGTAAGATGGTGCAAAGGTACGAAATCCCCAGCGATTTTTCTCTTATCTTCCTAAATTATTGGATTCTTTTCATCTGTTTTTTGCTTCCAAGCACTTTATTCCACAGCTTTTCTGTACTTTTGCACAAAATTAGGAATACGTTATGCCACGCAAGACCGACGGAATAGAATTTGAGATTCATCCGCGTCCTACCAAGGGCGAGGACGGCAAGCCATTGCTCTACGTTCGCCCAGCCAAGGGCCGCAAGAAGAGCTTCAAGGATTTGGAAACGTTCTGCAACAAATATCGCAACCTGCGCACTGGAGAGTTGCAGATGGTAATGGACGTAGTGATGGAGGTTGTCGGGCACTGGCTCTCAGATGGTTATCGCGTGGAGACGCCCCTCGGCTCGTTTGCTCCGAAATTGAAACTCATGGGCGAGCATACTGATCCCAAGACCATTCATGGCCGCGACGTGAGGTATGCCGGCATCGAGTTCATCCCCTCCAAGGAGTTTGTCAAGGAAGGCGGCCAGAACCGCGAGGGTTATCGCAAGAGCCAGGAGCCAGTGGGCAACAGCCAGATGCACGACCAGCAGGCGATGGACGAGGCCCTGCGTCGCAGCATGCGACTGGGCTACACCACCATCCCTGATTTTATGATCTACAGCGGTCTGAGGCGCGACTCCGCCAAGGCTTATCTCGACAGCCTCTGCCAGGGTGAGCATCCACGCCTGTGGAAGGTACGCGAGAGCCGCCGCTGGCTGTACTTCCCAAAGAAAGACGAAACCAAGGAATAAAAATCGGATTCTGCCGTCCGCTCCAGCATAAACGGGCGGGTGCTCCAAGATGTAAGGGCGCCCGCCCTAATTTGTGAGGGCGGGCGATGGCAACGAGCCAGAACGTACCTTTCTCCCTGTTTCCCAGTACCTTTTTCCCAGTTTGCAGGCTTCTTTCCCCCTTTTGCAAGGCTTGTTCTTTTTTCGTAGGCCTACGTCCTCTCCCACCCCGTGCCGTTCTCTTTCCGCAAGAGACTGCTATCTTCCGCAGCGCAAAGGGTTAAAAATACCTTAAACAGCTGCCTGATTTAATGATATTCGGATATTATTTTGTACCTTTGTCGCCAAGTGCTGTCAATCGCCGTAGACGGCGCAAGCAAAAGCTTGATTCCCTGAGCGCAGGGTGGCGGTATGATTTTAGCGGAACAAAAATAGCATCAGCTATTTATTCAGAGAATCATGAAACCTCGGAAATTTCATTGATGTACTACTCATGAGTAAGTCAGCCGATGCCCGTGTGTATAGCGCGGGCATGACTTATATCTTAGTAGTACAGGTACATTCCGAGGACCTCATGATTCAAGAGAAGAGCCATGACTCGCGCTTCTTTTGTGTCCTGAGGTCTCTTGGCATTACCTGTAAACAAGCCTGAAGATATGGTCTGTTGCTATCATAACATATAACGTAGCAATGGACGAATCGAAGTATCGTGTATTAGACTTGTTCTGTGGTTGCGGAGGGTTGTCCCTTGGATTTGAAATGGCAGGTTTCGATGTTGTACTGGCCATTGATAATTGGGAGGATGCCCTTGTTACCTACAGACAGAATCATCACCATTCGAAGGCTTTGAATGGTGACTTGTTGACATTAGATCCAAGGGATGTCGAAAAGGAATATGGACTTCATGGCATCTCTGTTATTATTGGTGGGCCTCCCTGCCAAGGATTCTCTGTGGCAGGAAAAAGAATTATCGATGATGACAGGAATAAACTCTACAAATCATTTGTTCGATTTGTGGAGCATTTTAAGCCCAAGGCATTTGTAATGGAGAATGTTCCAAACATATTGTCTATTGGGAGTGGGGCAATCAAAGATGCTATCGTCAAAGACTTTTCTGAATTAGGATACAAAGTGGTATATCGTGTATTGACAGCATCTGACTACGGTGTACCACAAAATCGCCGCCGTGCCATATTTGTAGGATTACGTGACAAGACATTTGATTATTCCATTCCTAATGTCATAGAGAAAGTAACTACAAAAGAAGCTTTGTCAGACCTGCCTGAAAATTCTGTAACTGATGGCGAAGCATATCCTAAACCAGCTTTAAGCGTCTATCAAAAGATGATGCGTTTGCATACAGACAAACTTTATAATCATCAGATAACGATACATACCCCAGAGACCCAGAGAATCATAGCAATGGTGCCAGATGGAGGCAACTATAAGAGTCTGCCCGAAGAATTGTGGAGTCTGCGGAAGGTTCACATTGCATGGACACGTATGGATAGCAAGAAACCTTGCTTCACCATTGACACAGGACACAGACATCATTTCCACTACAAATACAATAGGATACCAACAGTAAGAGAAAGTGCAAGGATACAGTCTTTTCCTGACTCTTTCGTGTTTTGTGGAACCAAAACTAGTCAGTATAAGCAGGTTGGAAATGCGGTGCCACCATTAATGGCAAAAGCGATAGCTGAGATGTTAAACAAATATTTATAGATAGCCTCATGTACAGAATTCCAGATGATTTTTACATGCCAATACATCATGCAAGGCCACGCTTTAAAGATGATGTAGAAAATGTTCTTCTCTATATTGCCAATGTTTGTTCAAATATAACCACCACAGACATAGACGATTATACAGAGCGGTTGTTCAATGCCATAAGGCTCTATCCCGGCAATGAGGAAAAAGCAGACAAAACTATTAACAACTGGAGAACGGAAATCGCCGCTTTATTTGGATTCTACATTGAAGACAAGAAAGCACAAACAACAAAAACTGGAGAAATCTCAAGATTATTGGCCAAAAACGGAGATTTGGTTCAGTTTTTCAAGTATTATTCGTACAAATTCCAATATCCAGGTGGTCATATAAAGGCCAACTATGCAAAAGAACTGATAGATGCGGGAGTTAAATTTAGCCCAGCACGCTATATCTTACAAGTCCTCCATGAAGCAGATGGGTATTTGGGAAAGCCGTTAGGAATTAACAAAGCTGAAGCAACCCATTGTATCTTTAATGATTTAAGGGTAACAAGAGACCATCGTAAGCCAAGAGAAGTGATAGACCTTATCAGACATAATCGTGACGCGAAAATAGAGTATGACACTAAGGGAGATACTATCAGATATGCAGGTGACATCCTTGACTATATGGTATTGGCCAATCTTCTGAAGGTTTCCCACAATTACTATTACTTGAATCGCCTTGAGAATCCTGCCATTCTTTCGATAATTCATTCAAATGAATATTTTAAGGGATATGACGATTTCTATGGTACTTCTTTTAATGCCTCTGAGTTAAACGACATTGAGCCAAAATGGTTTGAATATGTTAATTCCGGTTTGAACAATTTGACTTTCAATACAAATATCTCAAATTACCTTACAGGATCAGATGAAGGCCAAAATACAGAGTACAGGGTTCTCGTCAAAGATAAAATAGGTGAGGTCTTGGCATCTGCTAACACAAAAGAAATAGGAGACTTGGGAGAAACGCTTATCATAGGACATGAGAAAGTCCGGTTGAAAGAAGGTGGCAGAGAAGACCTTCTGCATCTCATCAAAAAGATTCCAACCGCATTAGCAGTTGGATATGATGTACAGAGCGTAGAACTTGATGCGAGAAAACGCTATATAGAGGTAAAAACAACTATCAGTAATAAGCCAATAAACTTCTTTACATTCCACTTAACTCCAAACGAATGGGACACAGCATCAACATTAAGTGACAGATATTTTGTATACAGGTTGATGATTAGCAAAAACTCCTTGACCATCTATGTGCTTCAAGACCCCGTGCATATGTATAAGAAGAACCAGATATCTTTGACTATCAGGGATGGCGCAGAGATAACTTTTAATGCAGAGCATTGCGAAAAAACAAATTTAAAGATATGGAAAGGTTAAGGGTGGTTTCGCTATTCTGTGGTTGCGGAGGCATGGACCTGGGCATGATTGGAGGATTCTCTTTTCTTGGCAAGGAGTATAAAGAGAATCCTTTTGAGATAGTCTATTCTGTTGACTTTGACGAATACTGCAGTAAAATATACAACGAGAACTTTCAGCATAAATGCCTGATCAAAGATGTACGCAACATCAATATCTCTGATTTGCCACAATTTGACATATTGATAGGAGGGTTCCCTTGTCAATCATTTTCAATTTCCGCACAGAACCCTCCGCGCTTGGGGTACAAGGATGAACGTGGGATGCTCTTTTTTGAAATGGTAAAGATACTCAAAGAGAGACAGCCAAGATTCTTCATTGCAGAGAATGTAAAAGGCATCCTTTCTGCTAATAAAGGAAAAGCTTTCCCTATGATAATGAAAGAATTCCGTGATGCAGGCTACCATGTTATGCACAAACTACTGAATGCCTCTGATTATGGAGTTCCTCAGAAAAGAGAGCGTGTTATCATCATGGGATTTCTTAGTCAAGATGATTATCAGAACTTTAGGTATCCATCGAGGGTAAAGAAAGAAGAGCGTAAAGTCTTGGGAGATGTAATAATGCCGGAGGAGAATATAAACGAATCTCTTTTCTTTAGCGAGAAGGCCGTTGCAGGAATGTTAGCTGTAAGGGAGAAAATGAACAAAGGACGTGTGCAGTCATTAGAAGAAGCATGCAATACCATTAGCGCCCATCTGGCCAAAGTTAGTTTGAATAGTACCGATCCTGTTTTATCGGTAAATGGACGCTATCGTCGTTTTTCTACAAGAGAGGCAGCAAGAATACAGTCGTTTCCTGACACATTTAAATTAGATGTTGTCTCTCAGATTAGGCAATATAAAGCAATTGGCAATGCCGTTCCACCAGTGATGATGTGGCATATAACAAAGGCACTCCAGAAGGTCTTGGTTGTTCATCAACTTGACTTTTTGTCAACCTTGGAACAATATCCAGACAATATCGTTACCCATGCCGTTGGAGAGGTTCATGAATTTAAGAAAAACAAGTTACAGTTTGACGAGACGAAGAATGTCCTTATAAGCTATGTAAAGTCTGACAACATGGAACAATATCTTGATCGTTCAGCAAAAATCTATTATACGGGAAAGAAGTTCCCTTCTACTGTCGCCCTAAACAAACTATATTACTTTATGCCGTATTTCAAAGGAAAGGGCATAAGAGATCTTTACCTTATCAAAATCGCAAGAGTAGGGACAAGGAAAGAAGGACAGTCTGACAATGACCCCAATGAATTAAGATTGGTATTTGAAATAGAGTTCATGGGTAGTCTTTTTGAGGATTATCATCCCGTCAAACTTGAAATATGGAGAACGTTCACTGACACGACAATGAAAGAATTATTATCAATAACCAATAAAAAATAAACATCACATGGCATCACTAACTGATATAATAAGAAGAGAATTTGAAACATACGCAGTACAAAACAACCAAAAGCCTGATATACGGTATTTGGATTCAGTGTTGGTTGTGAAATATGTAAAAAAAGTAGCAGGAAAAGACTCTGTTTACTATATAAGAGATGTTGAAGTGGCTAAACAGATATATCTTTCTGTTCAAAAGGATGTGGATAATATCAACGCACACCAACGTTATTCTGCTGCATTACTTCACTATTGCAAGTTTCTAGCATTGAAGATAAAAGTGGCGAAATAGATTTTGCCATCTACATTTGCTCCTTAATCTCCTGCCAGAGTGATTCCACATCGTCTTGCAGCCATTCAAGGTCGCAGGATTCAGGATCGAAACCTTTGGGGATGTCATACCATTCCAAACGCTCCTTGTCATCAGC
>Ga0247610_10002131_pt1 | contig 23389 bp, 23 predicted proteins | sample 174DNAGHGhighgp2_FD_193483 | JGI IMG/M metagenome (GOLD analysis project Ga0247610, IMG submission 193483) | Sheep rumen microbial communities from Palmerston North, Manawatu-Wanganui, New Zealand - 1742 DNA GHGhigh gp2 | ecosystem: Host-associated > Mammals > Digestive system > Stomach > Rumen...
TCGACTCCATGCAAGCCGTAGCCGAACTCAAACAGACCACCTTAGGAGTCCCACAACACATTGTCAAAAGGTTTTCAAACTCTTTGGTTTTTGGCCCTGTGGTAATCCAACCGGAACGCAAAGCGTCGGCAGCCTCCAGTACTTCCGCCTCCGACATGTCAGGAGGGGAAAAAGGGATGTTTCTAATTCTCATATTCATTTTTGTATGTTAATATGGTTTATTCACTATTGTCCAATAAAGATTTAGACAATGAAAAGACAGCATGTTTATCACACTCATGCGTAACAACATGCAAACAGCGGTAGAATAAAAAAGGGATAGTATTGACGAATAATCCGATGGAATTATTCTGCCGAAAACTCCTTAATACGCTGCTCTTCACTGCGTTTGCAAACGAGCAACCTGCCACCTTTTTCCGACACGATGTAGTTGTCCAAGCCTTGTAGCACCACTTTTTTTGAATCCTCTGTGTGTACAACACAATCGTGGCATTCATAAAAATGGACATTACCGACATTAGCATTGCCGTCTGTGTCATGCTGAAGTTTGTCGTACAACGATGCCCAGTTGCCCAAGTCGCTCCAACCGAAATCCGCAGGATGGGTGTACACTTTACCGTCGGCTGCAGCAGGTTCCATCACCGCGAAGTCGATGGATATCTTCTCACATTGCGGAAAAATGGTCTTCACGTCGTCATAGGTTTTCATCCGTTCCATGTCTGAAGCAATGTTTGGCTTATAAGTTTGTATTGCTTCTGTGATGGTGTTGACATTCCACACGAAGATACCTGCATTCCAAAGATAATTGCCAGCTTTCACATACCGTTCAGCAACATCAAGCTGTGGCTTCTCCTTAAAGGCTGCCACTTTCCTAATCTCTCCCTTGACGGTATCCGCCGACTCCACATAGCCATAACCCGTCTCGGGTCTTGAAGGTTTAATACCGATGGTCACAATGGCGTTGCTCTCTGCAGTAAAATCCAATGCATTTTTTATCACCCTTCTGAATTCCTCGGGGTTCATTACCACTGCATCCGCTGGAGTCACCACTACATTGGCCTCAGGGTCTTCAGCCTTGATGCGCCAGCAAGCCCAAGCGATGCAAGGTGCCGTGTTGCGTGCGGCAGGTTCAGCCATGATATGAGCTTCAGGCATGTCGGGAAGTTGTTGACGGACAATGTCCACATACGCCGCGTTGGTCACCACCCAAAAATTGTCCATGGGACAAACGCCTTTGAATCGGTCCACCGTTAGCTGAATCAGTGTTCGGCCACAACCTAAAATATCAATAAACTGTTTGGGAAACTCGGGGGTACTCAAAGGCCAAAAGCGGCTGCCAATACCACCAGCCATGATTACTACATGTGTATTTTTCATTATTAATTCAACATTAATTGCCGTTAATGACTCGTTAATTTTTCATTAATTTCTTTTATGCGATGCAATTAAGGGTCAATTATATGGCCAATTACAAGTTTTACCTCTCTGCACGCATGGGGTTGTTCAAAAAGTCGTCGTAGGCCAAGCGGATACCGTCTTCCAATTCGGTCTTGTAAGTCCAACCGAGTTGGGTAGCCTTGCTCACATCCAACAGCTTGCGGGGTGTGCCGTTCGGACGCGTGGTGTCCCACTTGATTTCTCCTTCATAACCAACCACTTTAGCAACAAGTTCAGTCAAAGCCTTGATGGTCAATTCCTTGCCCGTTCCTGCATTGACGGTTTCATTGCCGCTATAGTTGTTCATCAGGAAGACACAAAGGTTGGCGAGGTCGTCCACATAGAGGAACTCACGCAAAGGCGAGCCATCGCCCCAGCAGGTCACTTCCTTCAGGTCCTTGACTTTGGCCTCATGGAAACGGCGAATCAAGGCTGGCAAAACGTGGCTGTGCTCAGGATGGTAGTTATCGTTGGGACCATATAGGTTGGTCGGCATCACCGAGATGTAATCTGTGCCATATTGACGGTTCAGGAACTCGCAGTATTTCAAGCCGCTGATCTTGGCCAAGGCATAGGCCTCATTTGTTTTCTCCAATTCGCTGGTCAGCAGGCAGCTTTCGGGCATCGGTTGGGGTGCCATGCGGGGATAGATGCAAGATGAACCGAGAAACTCCAATTTCTTGCAGCCGTTTTTCCATGCGGCGTGAATCACATTCATTTCAAGGATCATGTTGTCGTACATAAAGTCGGCCAGAGCCGATTGGTTGGCGACAATGCCACCTACTTTTGCTGCGGCTAGGAACACGTATTCAGGTTTTTCCTCAGCGAAGAACTTTTCCACTTCAATCTGTCGAGTAAGGTCAAGTTCCTTATGAGTACGCGTAATGATATTGTTGTAGCCCTGCCGCTGCAACTCCCTGACAATGGCCGAGCCTACCATACCACGGTGTCCAGCCACGTAAATTTTACTGTCTTTATTCATCATTTCACAATTCCTTTTTCGAGATATTCAGCGAGGTTAGTACGAACCTTTGCGGCGGCACCCTCTGAAGCCACCTTGGCAATGTCATGTTCAACCATAAGTTTAACAAGTTCCTCAAAACTTGTCTTGGCTGGATTCCAGCCTAATTTGGCCTTGGCCTTGGTTGGGTCACCCCAGAGGTTGACCACATCGGTCGGGCGGTAGAAGTCCTTACTGACAGCAACCAATGTCTTGCCAACGAGTTTTTCGGGACCTTTCACACAGATGCCCTTCTCATCAATGCCTTTGCCCTCAAACTTGAGTTCGATGCCTGCATGACGGAAAGCCAACTCCGTAAACTCACGCACCGAGTGTTGTACGCCGGTAGCGATGACAAAATCCTCAGGCTTGTCGTTCTGCAAGATAAGCCACATACATTCCACATAGTCTTTTGCATAGCCCCAGTCGCGGAGGCTGTCGAGGTTGCCGAGATAAAGACAGTCCTGCAAACCTTGTGAGATACGTGCGGCGGCCAAAGTAATTTTTCTCGTGACAAAAGTCTCGCCACGGCGCTCACTCTCATGGTTGAAAAGGATGCCCGAGCAGCAGAACATGTCGTAGGCCTCGCGGTATTCCTTCACAATCCAGTAGCCATACAGCTTGGCCACGGCATAAGGGGAATAGGGATGGAACGGCGTGTTTTCGTTTTGGGGCACCTCCTCCACTTTACCATAAAGTTCAGAGGTGGAAGCTTGATAGATGCGGCAGGTCTTCTCCAGATGGCAGGCACGCACGGCCTCCAACACGCGAAGGACACCCGTGGCATCCACATCGGCAGTAAACTCCGGAGAGTCGAAGCTCACCTGTACATGGCTCTGGGCAGCCAGGTTATAGATTTCATCGGGACGGACCTTATCCACCACCTTGATGAGGCTCATAGAGTCGCCCATGTGGCCATAGTGGAGATGGAAGTGAGGGTGTCCCTCAAGATGGGCGATGCGCTCGCGGAAGTCTACCGAGCTACGACGGATGATGCCATGCACATCGTAACCTTTTTCTAATAAAAATTCAGAGAGGTAACTGCCGTCTTGGCCTGTTACTCCGGTGATTAAAGCAGTTTTCATATTGGATTGTTTTTATTTCTTTTCAAACGATTTGATTACATCAACATATTTCTGAGTCCCCACCTCACGTGTAAGATTATCCATCACAAATCGTCGGCCGTTACGACCGTATTCCTTACACAACTCGGGGTTGTTATATAAAGTGAGGATAGCTTCTTTGAAAGCTTCCTTATCACCTGCTTTGGTAAATACACCACAAGGCTTTCCAGTGGTTGAGCTTGCTGAAGTGCCATCCACAATCTCCTTCAGCTCATTCTCGTCGAAGTTAGCCAGCACGGGACGCGAGGCACTCATGATGCTCCAAGTCTTGGAGGGCACGCTGTTCTCTCCCACTCCTGGTTTGCTAATGACAAGGCTGGCATCGCCGAGGCTGAACACATAGGCGATGTCGTCGTAGGGCTGGAAGGGCAGCAGGGTGATGTTGCCGAAGGTGATGGCCTCTGTGCCATCGGGGGCTTGGGCGCGTTGTTCTTGCTTCTCGCCGCGCAGCTTGGCCACCAGCGTATCCCAATAGGCACCGTTGCCCGTGAGCACGAAGTGAATGTCGTTGAGTCCTTCCTCTTCCAGCTCATGGGCCACCTCGGCCAGCATCTCCATATTCTGCGTGAGGCCGATGTTGCCGTTGTAGGTGATGTAGAACTTGCTTCTATCCAAGCCGTACATGTCGAACAGCTTGTTCTTTTCGCGCGGCACGTCCACCACGGCGTTCTGGTCCACCCAGTTGTAGATGACCTCGATCTTCTCTTCCGGCACTCCCTTGGCCATGATGTTGCGCTTGAAGTCCTGTGAGATGACGATGATCTTGTCCGCATTGCGGTAGGTGAAGTTCTCGATGCGGCGGCCAATCTTCCAGAGCAGACCATCTTTCTTGGCTAGGCCAGTACCCACGAGGGAATCTGGAAAGATGTCTTGGAGGTTATAGACGAAAGGAATTTTTTTCAACTTTCTCAGCATACCGCCTAACACACCTTGAATAGGTGGAGTCGAAGCCAAATAGATACAGTCTATGTCTTTGGCTGCCAAGCCACGATTGAATTGCTTAATCCAGCACAAAGTATAACGCAATGCACGGAGAACGGGGTTCTTTCCTTCGGCGTAAAGAGGGAAGCGGTGTACGGTCATTTTGCCATCGTACATTTTCTCAGTACGATACTCTTTTGAATAGTACTTTTTTCGCTCTTCTTTACTAATACCCCTACAAGGTGTCGGTGTATAAGTAATTGTTTCAAACCCAGCATCGGCGAAGGCTTGATTCCTATTTTCTCCCAAATAACCACTTGCAGCAGTTTCTGGGGTAAAATAAGCCGGAAGATATAGTATCTTCATATTAAATAAAACGTTTAATCATGTTCCATCTACCTCTTTTGTCTGACCTTTGAAATTCCTGGCCAGGATGAATATTACCTTCTAAAACATCGTAACCATTTTGGGTAATTACAATATCCCAGCCAATATACCTTCCCGAAGGAACCACTTTGCTCAATTGAATTGCAAAATCACATACTCCAGACCAATTCGGGATTTGAAAACCTGGTATTACAACCTGACTTACTGGATGCTTGACATAATCTTCGCCATGTTTATCATATCCAGGATGGTCGACGATACCAGTTTCAGAATTGATGTGACAACTTATTCCACCGCTTAACGTGTTACTAATGCAGTTTTCACTTCCTCCAAACTTTGCTAATGTATTGATAATATGGGTATCACCATTTTTGTCAACCATAGTGATAACCCTAATAGTATTAACACTTGTCGGGTTCATTCTTGCCATTTCAGGGTGTTGCACAATCAGCTGTTCCATGATAAGATTTTCTCCTTTTCTAAGCCTTGCGATAAGCTCATCCATGGCCTCCTTATCATTCATTTTTATTTTATATATCCCCACTCCACATGCGCCATTAGCTGGCTTTATGATAACCTCCTTGTATTTGTTGACAAATGCCAAGATTTCGTCTATTGTGCTATCTTTGAGAACAAGCACATCATGTTTCATCAAATGTTTAAATCGTTGGTCGAAATATTCTTTATTGTCAAATGTCAGACGTGCTTCATCATCATAAACTGTTTTGTATAGATAACGGTTGTTTTTTGCTGAGGTCAACCATCTCTTTTTTTCGCGTCTATTCTTGCGGTAAAACTCCATTGTAAGGAAGTCCTCATCGCTACAGCCAAATCGGAACCAATTCCAAATCACTTCCAAAAATAGCTTGTATCTATTCTCCCCTGTGGTTTTATGAACATGGTTGGCGGCAGCCAAACACCTTGATATTCTTTCATTGAGGAGTTTACCCCTCCCCCTCCTCGTTATACGGTTTAATACATTGATTTTCATATATTTACATCATTTCCAATTAATTCCTCGTTTCTTGCCGTTTTCGTCTTCAACCAAAATCTGCAATGTATTTTGCATTTTTTGGATGTTCTTTTCAATATCATCTCGGTCTTCGCCCGTCACAAGAATAGGCCCCAAACGTTGACCTTTATGTGTAAGAGGTGGCGTTTCCATACCCACTTTAATATCATTGACACACATCATCTTCACGAAGTCCAATTGACGCACCTCATCAAAACCATCTGCTTTACAAATAGTACCACTGGGCAAATAGAAGCAAACATAGCCTGCAGCTTTGTTGTTACGCTGATTCATCACTTGCTCCATATCCACTTCATTTCCGATAATACAATCCACCAAGGTGTCATTGATGTCAATACCACTATACAAAGGCACTAAATGCGAAGAGATATACACACCACCTCCACGCAATGCGCTTTCCACAACTCGAATCTCTCCTGTTTCGGCGTTGTATAAATACTCGGAATGCACTATGGCAAAGCTTGGATTGATATAAGCTGCCATTTTCGACTCATATTGTTCAATCTTGTCCAATATAGGTTGAGGGACAAGTGAAGGAAAAACCGTTTGTGAAGGGATGAACATATTGTTCAGGGCAAAATATTTCCTGTCGGCAAACCCCAATAAATAATACTTGCCTTTATAGATAAAACCTTCTGCAACCAATTCCTGTCCTTTGAAAAACTCTTCCACAATGGCCGACTTGTTTTTGGAAAGATTGATGGCCTTGGATAAAGCATCCAAATACTCATCTCTGCTGTTGACCTTAGCCACTCCTATGCTACTTTGAGAGTCGGCGGGTTTTACCACCCATGGGAAAGGCACATCAACCAATCTCTCAGGCAACGCTACTGTACCCATGGAACAATGTCGCGGTACTGGTATACCCAGTTTGTCGCAATTGTCCCTGAACGTATTCTTATTGCAATATGAGTTGATTTGATGGGTGTTATTGCCAGGCAAGCCCATATGCTCCACCACATAAGCAACTGTTGGCATCATAGTGTCGTTTTGGTCTGAAATTACCGCATCAATCCGTTCTTCCTGCGCAATTCTCAGCACACCTTCTTTGTCAAACACATCGTTATAGCAAACTTTGTCTGCAATTTCAATGACGGGTTGATTCCCTGGCAATGTTACTGTGACCAAATAATAACCTTTTTCCTTTATCTTACGAGCCAAATAGTATTGCCCAATACCGGCTCCAATCATCATTATCTTTTTCATGATTTATGAAATATATTTGAAGACTTTAAACTTTCTAACACTATAGATTAAAAGTATTGTTATTACAGAAATCAAAAAAGCCACAGGTATATTCGGTGTCATAGGAATACCTACACTGGAACATCCCATTTTGGCCAATTTCACAACAGGTGGATGCAGCAAATATATTAGCAAGGTCCACTTGCCAACCTCGGTAAACCGACCCAACTTTTCCGGAATAACACCCAATAATGCAGCACACATAATTGTGGCGACAACGAGTTGAAGCAAACGCATTATTAAGTCGACAAATCCCTTTGAATAAGACGCATTGGCATAAAACACGGGCAACCACAAATAACAAACCACACATAATCCAACAAACACCATGGCCATTACAGGCTTGTTCTGTCCTCTTAACCATTCCACCGCACTGCTTCCCTTGGCATAATAGCCAAACACAAAAAAGGGCAAGAAAGTGAATGCTCGTTGAAACGACATTTGCGATCCAAAAGGAACAAAACCTGCGACCAATGCCATCAATACTGAAAAAGCCATCACCAACCATCTATTATCTAAAACCCGTTGGGGAAGAATCTGCAACAAGCTTCTCCAATAAATCAATGAAAGGATATACCATAATGCAAAAGAAGGTGTAAGAATTCTATTGATACTTATCGATTCACCTAACACAACATCCAATCCAATGTACAATATATCAAACACTAAGTATATGATTATCAACCGTTTTACCCCCACCCAATACTCTAACAAGCTTTTCTTTTTGGAAAAGTAACCTGAAACAAAAACAAACAAAGGCATATGGAAAGCATAGATAACACTTAATACCCTGTCGCCCAATGCCGTTCCCGTATGTCCAAGTACGACCAAAAATATCAAGATGGCTTTGACAGTATCCCAATAGGTACTTCTAGCATTACTCATTTCAGTATGGATTTCATCAATTCCAAAGTCTCCCTAACCTCTTTTTGAGACACATCAAATCTAATCCTGTCGTCAGGGTCAAGATCCAGTTCGATGATGCGTTCGACACCATTAAGGCCTAAAATCACAGGTACTCCCAAATAAATATCCTCATACCCATATTCACCATTGAGATAGGCACAAACAGGAAATACACGCTGTTGGTCACAGATGATGGATTCCACCATTTCACAGACAGCCGCACCCGCGGCATACCAACCGCTACGCCCCAGATGATTGATGATTTCTTCACCTCCCAACTGTGTGCGATGAATGGCCTCTTGCACTTTGTCTTCGCTCAACAAATTGCGAATAGGAATACCTCCAATGGTTGTATACCGTGGCATCGGTACCATCGTTTTGCCATGACCTCCAAGGATTAACGCTTGAATATCTTTAGTTGAAACATTCAATTGTTCTGCTATGAACGATTTGTAACGTGCCACATCCAAAAGTCCACTCATACCCAGCACCCTATTATGTTGGAAGCCACTACTTTTCAAAGCACAATAACATAGCACATCAAGGGGATTGCTCACCACAATAATAGTGGCTTCAGGCGAGAAATGCGCCACCTGACGACTCACCTCTCGAACAATGGCAGCATTGGTAGCCACCAAATCGCTCCTTTCCATGCCAGGCTTACGAGCGATGCCACTGGTAATAACAACCACATCGCTATTGGCGGTGGCTGAATAGTCTGCCGTAAAGCCTTTGACAATGGTGTCGAAACGTTTCAAGGCAGCAGATTGACGCAAGTCCAGGGCCTTGCCCTCGGCTAATCCTTGCTTTATATCAACAATTACTATTTCGTTAACAAAATCTCGCTCGGCAAGACAAGTGGCACAAGATGCACCAACCTCACCGGCACCAATGATTGATACTTTTGACATAGATAACGTTTATTCTATTATAATCCTGATAATTTTCATCGCTTCCTCGCAGGCTTTTATCGCTTCATCAGCCGTCGCGGCCTGTGCAATCACCGATCCAATACGGTCGTTGCTGCAATGAATTGGTGTTGATGGGTCCCCAACGGTTTTGGTCATTATTACATCTTTAACACCCGACATCTGCTTGGCAGCCTCCACACCTTCTATGCTGACTATCACGCCTTCTGGTGCATCGATATAACGGATGGCAGAACCCAAATGGAATTTCGGCTCAATGTCGGGCTGGTTGCCTAAAGCCACATCAATGGTTGCTTTCACCATATCAATACCGGTGGAAAGCGGCACCAAGGCGGTGGTGATGTTGTCACCACCCATACGGGCACCCAGTTCTATCATCACAGGGCCACGCTCGGTCACCATCATCTCCACGTGGGCAGGACCTTGGTTGATACCTACTGCAAGGCAAGCTTTGACGGCCAATTCCTTAATAGCCTGTTGTGTTTCAGAAGGATGACGTGACGGTTGACTATGTCCCATCTCCACGAAATGTGGCGTGCCGGTGGTCAACTTGTCCGTGATTTGCAGGATATTCACCTTGCCATTGACGACCATTACCTCCACACTCACCTCATCGCCTTGCAGGTACTCCTCGATGATGACCTTGCCGCGACGCGCCGAGGCATGGCTGTAGTCGTAGGAGTCTTGCAGCTCAGCGAAGTCGTGAGCCAGCACCACCCCGTGACTGCCAGCATTGTCGGTAGGTTTCATGATGCAGGGATAGTGCAATTGGCTTTCCAATGCCTTCAGTTCATCCAAACTGTCCACCGTGAAGAACCAAGGTGAAGCCACGTCGTGTGCCTTGAAGGCTTTTATCATCTCAAACTTGTCGGTAGCTTTCACTGCGGTATCATATGAGATGCTGTGCAACCCCAATCGTTCCGACACCCGAGCCACGCCGCGCATAGGCATATCGGTGGCCAGGGTCATGATGCCATCGGGCTGATAATCCTCAGCGGCAGCCAACACTGCATCCTCGTCCATCGTAGAGGCGTTATAGTACTTATCAGCGTATGGAATGCCGATAGCTTGCGGATTAAAGTCCACGACAGCCACGTGCAGCCCCATCTTCTTGGCTTTTTGTATAGCTGGCAGTTGAAGCACGGAGGCTCCAACAATCATGAGGCGTTTCATTGTTGTTTAAGGCTTTGTTCTGTATTGATATTTTTACGCGCAACAACCGACCACACGGTCTGGAAAAGAATCTTGATATCCATCCACATCGTCACATTGTCTGCATAATAAGCATCCCACTTAAATTTTTCGTCTTGGGTGATACTATTACGATAGTATGCTTGTGCGTAGCCCGTCACGCCTGGTTTCACCTGAAAACTCTTGATGATATTTTCATCTTTTTCATTATCAAGACGCCCTTCTTTATATAGTTTTGGCCTTGGTCCTACAAAGCTCATGTCACCCAGTAAGATATTGAGGAACTGAGGAAACTCATCGAGCGAAGTTTTGCGCATGATACGCCCGATGGGGGTCACGCGCGGGTCGTTATCACTGTTATAGGTTGAACCGTCAGCGTTCTTCAAATCCGGAGAATTCACATACATGGAGCGCAGCTTAAACATTTTAAATGGTTTGTATCCTTTTCCTGCACGGTTAGCGTTATAGAACACGGGGCCTTTATCTGTAAGCCAGATAATGGGAGCAAGAATAATGATTTCGAGTAACACAATTGGCAGAATGATTAGGCTACCAAGGATGTCGAATAGACGCTTGAAGAAGTGTTGGTACATAACAAAAATAATAAAATTATGTGGTTAATAAACCGAGGCGGCATTGCTTTATTGCTTGTAGAGTATAGTACAAAGAATTAGCGTTAAATTTTATTTACCAATATTTTCATTTCCAATAAAACCTTCTTGATTTCCGATATCTCATCATCAATACCAGGTTTGATAGTTCCATTTAGATACACCTTGCGGTTAACAATCCTTAAGGGATTTATCCCTTGAATTTCTTTATAATATTTAGTGTCAGTAAGTTTTGTATTTAGCGCTTTTATACTTGACAGCAATGTGTCTTGCTGTTTTTGATTGTTTATTTTGAATCTCGGATAGAGTTCGCCTATTTCCTTCCAAAGCCTCACAATTATTTTTCGGCATCTAGCCAGACTGTAATTTGTCATGTCTAGTGACAAAACCGTTTGTGTAGCACAATCTTTTTCCAATATATTAATCACATCTTGAACTTTGTCGTATTCCTGAATAAAAAAATCCTTTTCAATTCTTCCTTCTTGATCTTTCTTTCCTATTACTCTAATAATAAAGACTGCAAGAATACAATCCACACCAATTCCTATCAAATCCGCTACGCTTATTACGTTATCAAGTTCAAAATAGGACAAAGATTCAAACACTTGTCCCGCGGTCCATCCACCCACAAATAGTAATACCGCACCAATCCATTTAGCTATGTTGTGACGCATCTTTTATATATGTTTTAATGTCGTCAATATAAGTAGTATCTTCGTCAGAAACATAATCAATAATCTCCAATTGATCAGGAGTAAAACCATCCTCACGAACCAAGCCGCCAAAAGCTTCTTCAAGGAAAGCTGTAGAATAACCGGCTGAACCATCAAGAATAATTCTAACACGCTGGCCTTTCTTCAGAGCTTCTTCTATAGTAGGTTTAAGATAGTTATTTCTGAACTCCTCTCCCGAAAAGTCGCCTTCAGAAGGATATCTTGCACCTGGGCAACGGGAGAAATCTTCTGCTATGTTGATAACTAGGCAATCCATGGCAATGAAACTGTGTCTTTATTAATACTAAATGAAATAAATGTTCCCATAAACTCGTCTTTCAATTCATGAAAGTTTCTTTCGTCCAAATGCGCCGATGCATAATTCGACACCATTACAAGTGACGATATTTTATTCTCTTTATAGAGGGTATGTATTTTCGACAAACCCTTCCCTCGGTTATATTCTTTTGATTGTGTTTTTCTAATTTTTCCTTCTAAAATCAACTGCAACAATTCATGTTCTGTTTTCACACCAGGAAACCTCGCAATTAAGTTTTCTAAAGCTCCAAATAAAGGTTCGTTTGATTTTTTGTTTCGCAAACTGCGAAATATTCCTACTCCGAAGTCTATGAAAGCAAATGTGACTTTTTGATTCTTTTTGTCTTGCTCCACCGAGAGCCACCAATGTTTTTCTCCTTTCTGTCGGTCTGCATGGTCAAATGTGTTATGCATCAACTCAAGAAGGGTTTTTTGAACGCCTTGACATCTTCGAGGATTTCCCCATACAAATGCGCTTGAATATCTTACAATCTCATTGGCTAATTGTGGGTCAACACGCTTCTGACCGTGGGTGTAAAGATGGCTCTCCATATTATTAAAAGAATACTTGTCGCTTTTCTCCATCGTTTTCCCTGATAAAAAGTTAAAGAAACCGGATTTTTCAATCTTTTTCTTAATGCTCTTTTTATCCGGTCTTGTTCCATCAAATTTAATATTTGCCGTCTGAAACTGAACCATTGTTGACAACAAGAGTAGTATTGCATCATTTGTAATACTCCTAACCCTATCCAGCCTTATCACTACTTGACTACCTTTTTCATAACACGTTTTGATCTTTCGTAGAAAAATCAATGTCTTTTCTTCATTCTCTGCTAATGAAAAATTTTCAGGAGCAGATATTAGTTCAAACCCTGGAAATGCTTTTTTTAATGCTGCAACCCTAATTTGTTCTTTGATCTCCAAATTAACATGGCCGTGATGCTTCTTCTTTTTTCGATGCTCTCTTCGCCAACGTTTATTTGCTTTGTTGAGTAATACTCGTTTTCTAAACTCAACAGAATGATTCTTCCAGTTTTGATGCATTTCATAGGATTATTGGAGTTAACCAACTACTATTTGGCATTTCTTCAAAGCATTGTGTTTGTCTATTTATAGTAGGTTGATTAATAAATGTTTTATTTTGGCTGCAAGCAGGCTGTATTATTCAAAAAGCTTCGGCGGGTAGCATCGTGTTGTTTCAAACGGGTGCATTAGTTATATTTCCAATAGTTATTATGCTCCGTTATAATAATCCTTGTATTTGTGACACCACCTCCAAGAATGCCCTTTCAACAGCAGCTTCATCCGAAGCCATATCGGCCAGAGTTTTTTCAGGGTTATTGATGGCCTGAAAATCACTTATTTCAGAAAGTGTAAATGCACAAGGCGAAACAATCAACGGCAGGATTCTTGTGCCTTCGTCTTCGGCTTTCCTAAGCAGTGGGGGAAGTTCGTCTGTTGTAATAAAGTCAGACGACAGAAAATCTGTTGAAACCAATAGTATCGCCACATTAGCCTTGGCAATGGCATTTTCAATTTCTTTCTTCCATTTATCACCGCCTTTTATTTTTGTGTCATCCCAATAATCAACAGACTCGAAATATTTTGACAATACTTTGAGATGTTTCTGTAGCCGTTCTAACCATTTTTTGTCAGAATGAGCATAGCTGATGAAGATATTTATCTTTTTTGAAGCGGCTTTCTTTGTCATGTTTAATGGTATGGAGGTGGAATGGGCTATTTTTATGTTTCGACCATCTTTAAGTTTAGCTAGTAGCTTTTTATATGGAGTATAGATTTTGTTGTACTCACTTTTGAGTGTATATCCATTACCCTCCCCCTCAATATCTTGAAATTTTATCCAATCCTCATCAGTTGAGTAAAACCACTTGTCGAACAACACACTGGCAGCTGCATGCCATCTGTGAAAGGCTGATATTGCGACTTTGGAATTGACTGCGTCTTTAGCCGTATTGATGATTTCAATATACAATTGTTCCATTTGAACAACGATATCCATCTCCGCCACACGAGAATCGGCTTCTTGAATTGCCTTCATTTGTTTTGACGGGAACTCCTTGCAAGCCTCCAAAACACCAATCATATTGGAGATATACCGTGGATTATGGTATTTTTCAAATTCGTCAGAATATTGAACAAATCGTTCAATGTCTTCTTTGCTATATGTTTGAAGAAATTTGATAACACATTCTTTCCAAGAATAGTATTGGTCTTGATCAGCCAACCTATAAATCGAGAAGGTTCTAATTACGTGTGGACCTGGTTCTTCATAGATCAAGCCGTTCTGGATTTGTTTTCCTGTATTAATGAGCGAGGTTAAGTCCATTTGTTTTTGTTTTATGTATTGCTAGACTTTGCTTCTTTCAACTTCCTCAGGTCCCAAAGCCAAGGCAACCACCGATTGATGATAACGACAACAACATAAGCCGCCACCAAACACATAACCCACAAAACGAACAACATCCAAACAGGACTGCCTTCCATCGCTTTGTGCGCCAACATGCTCAAAGAAATTGGTAGAGCACCACTCAAGAAATAGAATCCCAAGGAATTCTGTCCGATGAAAGTGAGCGGTTTCCACTCCGGCAGACATTTGCATAGCCATACCAACAGCAAGCAGGCAATAGCGCTCGTCACAAAGCCCACTGGTTGTATGCTCAAAGTGCTTATGAGTGGGTCGTTGTAGTCTTTCAGTCCTATTACCATGGCCACATAAACAGCTAATAACGGTAACGCAAACAACCACCGCATCAATCGGTCAATTTGTTTTTCATATTTCCAGTAAAGACCGCCCATAGCAAGAAATATCAATGCGATTAGACCTTGACGCCACGCCCAGATTCCATTTTGCAAGATGCCTAATTTTACAATTACCAATCCTATTGAACCTAGTGCAAAAGAGACCAAAACATAAAACCAAATATTGCGCTTGCGTGTGCAAAACAAAAGCAACAAGATTAGTTCCGCCACTACTAGAGCACTGGTAAACCAATAAGTTCCTCCGCCGATGGTCTTGTAAAGCGCATATCCTACATCAATTCCCCTACCTTGGATGAGACAACTCGGCACAAACTCTATAATAGAAAAAATGATACTTGGAAAGATGATGCGATATAATACATTGAGAAACAAGGCTTTACCCCCCCCGTTAAAACATACAACCTTCTGTCTTCAAGGATTTTAGGTTCTGATAGTTGCTTCCATAATAGCAGATAGCCAGAGATAAAGAAAAAGGCATTGACATAGAAGGTATGCACAAACTGGTTTACTTCTCCAAGCCATGCACCATAATGGATTTGGCAATGGACAAAGAACACCCCAATAATACACAATGCTTTCAGGGTGTTAATCCATACAATACTTTTCTTTTCTGTCATGTTAACTATTTCTTTTGTTTATTGCTTTTACAATAATAGATAAAGTTATTAAATGCAGCCACGAACCTTGAACCTACAAATTTTAGATTATATGAAAATGGATGCCGCAACCATACGACAAAATAAGCAAATTCAATCTTTAAAAGAACTATTATCTCTTGCATTAATGACCTGCCCCTACGAGTCACCGAACCTTGCCTTTGTCTAATATAATAAATGCATGACTCTGAAGTAAGATTCATGTCGTTTATACGATTTGCGATCTTAAGACAAAAGACAGAATCTTCGCTCCTGCTTAAATTGACAGGAAATCTTTCTTTGTTTATAATGCTTTTATGAATCAGTTTGCCGACGGGTGGGGATAAAAATTTCCGATACCTATAAAAATTGAATTGCTTTCCCTTGCACGACTTGTACGCCTCTGTCAAAAAATTATCCGTATGAACATTAACGTCATCACAGAACGAATAAGAATTGGAACAGCCAACGCAATCCTTTCCACTAACTCTCAGCAGTTCTTCAAGATAATTTCTGGAAACGATATCATCGTCATCAACAAAAGTAACAAACCCTCCTTTACTGCTTTCGATACCTAAATTCCGCGCATTTGATACACCAGAAATATCTGTCTGGATAACAACAATTGAATTCAGATAACGACCCTCTGACAAGAACCCCTTAATATTCGAAACAAATGGCTCGTTACAACCATTGACCACTATGATTACTTCGTATTTCTTCTCGTCGAGTGTTTGACGGCACACGGAGTCAATGCATTCAAAAATATAATCTCCTGGTCTATATGTCGGGATAATAACCGACACTTCAAACTCATATTTCTCTAATTCTTGATATGAATTCGGCATATTCTTCAAATCTTTCGTATCTGTCAGGATTCCAAGATACCATATTGACTAATTTTTCGCCCATCAAGGTAGGATGCACCATAAATTCCACATTTCCCCGTTTTTCTTCAAAAGCGTTTAATTGTTGAAGGAATTGACCTGATGTTGTAAACACACTTTTCAAGTAACGGTTTATGCTCTTTTTATATAATGTTCTGAAAAAAAAATCTGAAGAACGTATTTCCATCAATCTTGTTGACACGAATCCCAAATCCTTTCCAGCACGACAAGCAATAAAAATGATTGACAAATTATTATGTACAAAATGATGCGAATCAAAATGTTTCAAGGTAAAACCAGCCTCAAGATATTTTGTCATTTGCGCCACAATCTCTTGTTTAACGCTTAATTTGTCGTGTTTATTCAGGACATAGCGATATTTCGGAGCAAGGAACACTCTCTCCCTATAATTGCCATCTATGCAAAAATGGGGATTTTTTCGCATTTCTTCACTCAATGGCATTCCTTCATCCAAATTCAAATGCAACCCGACCTTGTCAAAAAAACCATGCACCTTGCTCAATTCAACTGCTTGGTCAAAAAAGGGAGCGGTCGTCATTATTGTAGTTCGCTGAATGATGCCTTCGACAAAACAACGGCAAATTGCCTCATTAACCTGCTGGGACTTCCCAAAATCATCTGCATTGATTAGAACATCCATCTTTTATTCGTTAGGTGTAACTATGTTATCACTCCATATCCTGGTCTGATAAGGTAATATAACCAGACGTTATTTTCTCCATATTAAGCGTGGATAAAACTTCGCTATGAGGCCGTGGATAGATAAAAACCGGACAATACTTCATAGACTGTAAAGAAACAATACCATCCAATTTCTCACCCTTGTCTTGCCAATATTTAACTACCAAATCCAACAAACGGCGATGGGTAAGTCCCGAATTGCATACAAATAAACTTTCATAAATCTTCACAATTTTACCCTTGGCCATAACCACAGAAGAATCCTTAATCGAGGAAAAGACAATCAAGCCAACTTGTTTGTCATCTTTATAAACAGTCAAAAGATGATAATTCATCCGAGGGTTGTCATTATACTTCCATCTTAGGTATTCTTCTGAACGCAAAACATAAAACTGGTTTTCTTTCAAACAGCTTGCAATAAAACCGGCTTGAGAAGAAATCTCCGCACCTTCTAGTTCTCTAATATTATATTGATTTCTCCATTTCTTTTTTAATGAATTAATTCTAGAATAAAAATAAGGGGGTCTAACTCGCGGTAGGCTTAATTTTCGGCTAATTGATTTCTTTAGCACCAATTCCAATAGTATAGAAAAATAGCACGATACAGGATAGTAGGTGTATGAATAATCCAAGATGCTTTTCGCACCACATTTGCGTTTGATGGCACCATTCGAAGGTGAATACCACGCAGACGTGAACGCGGGGCAATCTATAAGTAACTGTCTTTGTAGTGCCGTCCCTATACCTTTACCTCTCATCTCAGATAGTACGAATGCATCAACACCCCACCACAACTTTATGATTTTGTGATCAATACAAGCATCCACGCAATATGCACAGGATTGTCCGACGTATTTCCCCTCCTGGCTTGCTGCAAAAACGCGAAAAGTATCATCTCCACGCTGCCAATACCACATCATGCGTCTATACCACATCCGGTACGTTCCCTTTCCGTGGTATTCTTCTATAAAATCATGATATTGAGGCGACTCTATATCTGCTTTGGTTAGATATTGGTATGATGTCTCAACCATTCTGTTTATCTGTTGATTAGTTCAACAATCCTCTCTGTCTGCTTTTGATGATTTTTGTTATTGAGAACCCAATTCCTCGCTTCCAATCCTTTTTCCTTCAAATCATCATCTGGCATACATAATACTTGTTGCAGCACTTTGGCGTAACCCTCAACGGTTTCTCCTTGGTCAAAAAGAAACACATGAGGATAATACTCCGCAGGCATACCTGGCAGCATAGTGGTAAGCAACGGCGTACCGCTAACCATATATTCAACATTCTTCGACGGAAATGAATACTGGGTAAACTCCTCGTGTGTAGGTCTTGGATTAACCAAAAGAGTTGCCCTGAGCTCAGCGGCAACAACTTCGGTGTTAGGACATATCCCTTTATATACCACTCTGGAATCAAGTTCGTTATATTCCTTCAGTTTTTGGCCAAATGGTCCCCCACCATAAATCCACAACTCAGAATCTTTAATATTGGCCTGTAAAAAGCCTTCAACTAACAGTTTTAGTCCATATCTTTCGTGTAAGCTCCCAGCATATAGTACAACACGCTTTGCGTTTTTTTCTATGGCTGCAGGCAAACTCATATCTGCATCCACCAGACCCTCCATCACAATGTAAGGACGATGGTGGATATTTATCATTTCGTTCATTTTCTTCGTAAGAAACACATAATGTGTAAAATGCGCAAGAAAACTTTTATTCATCTTAGCGATAAACGAAGCACGATTCGATAGAGCTTTATTCTCTGAAGAATTGGAATTATCAACCATCAGACCTGGCATATCTGTCATCACCGCCACTCGACGAAGCCCGATTAGACGTGCAGCGGCAACAGCTCCCATACAAGCACTAATGTTTAAGATATTGGCCACCAAAACCTTTTCCTTCTTTCTGAACAATCCGAACAATAGCACACGTATAAAACAATAAACAATCAGCCAAACATAACGTATTGGTCTATAGTTTAGAGAAAAAATGTATTGGTAAGTTACGCCTTTTTCGGTCTCTCGCTGACGTCGGTAGCCATGGCCAATTCCAGGCAGATAAAACGTGGACAGAGCCGTCACTTTATGTCCATTACGTACAAACCCCTCGGCAACCAAGCGGTTGAATTTTTGAGGTGCGTAATTGCTAAAACCAGGGTCACGCTGCCGCGCATCTTTGATGGCAGCCTCAGAAGCCATTCCTGATAAATATAGAATTTGCATACTTACAAAGTTATTTATTATATATGAATTTGAGATTATACTTTATTTGTTGTTTTTACTCTATGATAGAGAAATCCTATCACAATAGCAGGTAAAAACGAATAAGACAAACCTTGGTTATTGGCAAAAGAATAAAACACAGTAATTGCCATAAATGATAAAAGAGGGATGGCATAGAAATTAGTTTGATACAAACAATCCATCCAAAACCTGGCAAAAAGTTTACCTATCCAATAAATCACGAAGGGAACCCCAAAAAATGTAACATCATTTGCAATCCAAGGGTATATGGTCATCCATTGTTGTCCTATATTTAATCCGTATTTTGTGTTAAGAACATACTGGTATGTAAATGGTGTTAAATCAATACCAAGATACTTGTTCAATATACTAAGTGTAAACGAATTATTACCAAAACCAAATGTAAAAATCAATTCTTTATCTAAAGACAAGAACTGGCTCAGCGCTGTTGCAAGATTATCATAAGCATGAGATAGATAAAACTGAACATTAGCTAATGACATGTAAAAATCAGGCGAGGTATGTTTCAAATACACTTTTCGAATATCAGAACCCGTAAAAAACGCTGTTATGTCTTCAGTACCACTACGTGACAAGGATGAATATGTAAAATAGTACAACAAGCCGACCACCGCTACAACCAAAGCCAAAGTAGAACCAATATTTTTAAACAATCTGAATGGCTTCGTTCCTCTTGAAGCCAAATATGAAAAACCAACTATTAATATAACATCTAACAATTTCTTCCTGATACCCAAACCCAAACAAGTAATAATTTCCAACAGTACCAAAACAACAACTAACAGCTTATATGGAAAGGACAGATTTTTGATATTATACACACCACAAGGAAGCGCCATATAGGTCAAAGGCGTCATCAACACCAGAATCGCACTTAAAAACGTACCACCAGTAAGATTATTAAAATCTTCATAAACATCTTTAGGAGAATACAGACCTAATAAAAACTTTTCAACGAATGCACTAAAAGAAAAAGAATGCAATTGCCATGCAACGTACATTGATAACGGTTTGACTAAAACCGAAAAAATCAATATTATTCTTGTAAATACTAATGCTCTATTAGAATCTGGTGTTAGACAAGATGGATGAAATACATGGTTTTTGATTTCTTTTTTGTAGCCTAAAAACAAACAAGTATTGACAATAATAAGAAAAAGCACTAGAATTAATGGATCCTTCGCATGAAAAACAAGAGGACCAGCAAAGAATAAAACTTCTGTAAAGACCAAAAAAAACAATGACACCCTGATGGGCAACATCTCTATTTTATTGTTTCTTATTTCCATAAATACGTACACGAATACTATGAAACACTTCTTTTAAATTCATTCTACGATTAAGAAGAAAAAGCGACACAAAAAGAACACAAATTGAAACAATGCTTGAGAACACAATTTGCCACACACCTGCAAGATAGGTCACACAACAATACAAAACCGCTAACGAAAGCAGAGAAGCGACAAGAAGCCATATTACCTTTTTTTTCATTCGAGCAGTAGTCACCTTCTTGACAACAAAAACTAGTAAAACTAAAACAACCAAAGAAGAAACTATGAAAGAATAAGAAATTCCTTTCAGCCCCCAATAATAAAAAGCCAACATATTAAACAACAAAAACAATCCATTTCCAACAATGGCATCAAACCAAAGATATAATTTGTTATGCCCGCTGGCCATAAAAGTAGTTGAACAAGTCTGCCACACAATTCTCAACAAGAGTGACATTGCCATAATTCTGACATAATCTATAATAATTAAAAATTCATGGGAATAAAGGATAATGACAATATATTTTGCAAATACGATAAACAAACAAACAATAGGGGTAAGACCCAAAATCACAATTTCAATTTGTTTGTTATACATATCTCCAAAAGCCACTTTGTCATGAAACAATGCTGACATTCGGGGATAATAATCGGAAGATAACACGTATGTAAAAATCGCAATATTAGCATAAGTGCATCCGTTTGCAGCATTAAAAAAGCCAACGGTTTCCATATCTGACATCCTTGCAATAAAAGAAGAAGTCAGCAACCCCACAAGTGAATAAATACAATAGGAAAGCATCAATAAAGTACCGTTTTTCAAAATAGGTTTGCCTATTTGTTTTATTTCAGTTTTATTGAAATCAAAGTGTAATCCGATGTTTGAAACATTTCTCCGATAGGAAAAATAATAAACAAGCATAATGCAAAAATAGTTGACCACGATAGCATATGGAATCGCTTTATCTTTCCATATAACAATCAGAGGAACTATAGCCACTAACGAAACAAGGGCTCCTACTAAAGAAGATATTGCTAGTTTCTTTACAAGCCTAAGTCCTTGAAAAATAGTAATAAAACCATTTGTAAACGCCTCAAAAAACAACGCCAATGATACTATGACAAAAGCCCATGTATAATCCGAATTACCAAAAACTGACTTACTTAAAACAGAGGAAAAACTGGCACAAACAATCACACCGAACACGCCAAAGAAAAGAACCAAAACATTAAATACAGAAATGGTTTTCTTAACTTTGTCCTGTTCACCAGAGGCCTTAGAGATAGATATGTCTCTGACAGCAGATTTAAAGATACCAAATGTAGAAAACTGATGTAGGGTTTGTAAAGTTGCTGTCAAAAGGGATTGAACCCCCATACCAGCAGCTCCAAGAAATACGGCAAATATCTTTGTTCGAACTATATTGATAATCATCTGGAATGCCCGAACTCCGCCAATAGCCGTGTTGGTTTTAATGACATCTTTGTATGAGTTGTCTGACATTGAAAAACTAATGCTTAAAAAACAATAGTATTGATAATTGAGAATTATTGGTTTTGAGGGTTAAATCACTTTTTCCAAACCATCTTGTCCACGATGCCCGTATAGCTCTGGATGATCTTCACTACTTTTGTCGAGACATTCTCATCCACATAATCTGGCACAGGAATGCCATGGTCGCCATTTTTATTCATCTCTACAGCGCAATCCACCGCCTGCAAGAGGCTGTCGGTGTCGATGCCTGCGATGAAGAAACAACCTTTGTCCAAGGCCTCAGGTCGCTCGGTGCTCGTACGGATACACACCGCCGGGAAAGGATGTCCCACGCTGGTGAAGAAGCTACTCTCCTCAGGAAGGGTGCCGCTGTCGCTCACCACGGCGAAGGCATTCATCTGCAAGCAGTTGTAGTCGTGGAAACCCAATGGCTCATGCTGGATGACACGTGGGTCAAGTTTAAAGCCACTGGCTTCGATACGCTTGCGGCTGCGGGGGTGACAGCTGTAGAGGATGGGCATGTCGTATTTCACAGCCATGGCGTTGATGGCATTGAATAAGGAGAGGAAATTCTTCTCTGTGTCGATATTCTCTTCTCTGTGCGCCGATAGCAAGATGTACTTGCCTTTCTCCAAACCCAATCTCTGATGGATATCTGACGCCTCTATTTCAGCCAAGTTGTTGTGCAAAACTTCAGCCATCGGCGAACCCGTCACGTATGTGCGCTCCTTCGGAAGGCCGCAGTCAGCCAGATAGCGGCGTGCGTGTTCCGAATAAGCCATATTCACATCACTGATGATGTCAACGATGCGGCGGTTGGTCTCCTCGGGGAGACATTCATCCTTGCAACGGTTGCCCGCTTCCATGTGGAAGATAGGGATATGGAGGCGCTTGGCGCCGATGACGCTGAGGCAGCTGTTGGTATCGCCCAAGACCAAGACGGCATCAGGCTTGATCTCCACCATCAATTGATAGCTCTTGGCGATGATGTTGCCCATGGTCTCGCCCAGGTCGTTGCCTACGGCGTTCATGTATACCTCGGGGTCGGCGAGCTTCAGGTCTTTGAAGAAGACGCCATTGAGGTTATAGTCGTAGTTTTGGCCGGTGTGGGCTAGGATACAATCAAAGTATTGTCTGCATTTGTTGGTGACCGCAGCAAGACGGATAATCTCAGGTCTTGTTCCGACGATGATTAAAAGCTTTAACTTGCCATTATTCTTGAAAGTTGCCATAACTTATTCTTGTTTTACAACTGGATCGAAAAAAGTATCTGGTTTCTCAGGATTGAACACCTCGTTGCAGTACATCACCGTCACCAGATCTTCCTTATCGCTGAGATTGATAATATTATGTGTGTACCCAGGGAGCATGTGCACCACTTTGATGTTGTCACCACTCACCTCAAACTCAATGATCTCATCCGTTCCTACTTTTCGTTCCTGGATTAGACCATGTCCTTTCACCACGATAAAAAGTTCCCACTTCGAGTGGTGCCAGTGTTGTCCCTTGGTGATGCCTGGTTTACTAA
>Ga0247610_10002133_pt1 | contig 23362 bp, 20 predicted proteins | sample 174DNAGHGhighgp2_FD_193483 | JGI IMG/M metagenome (GOLD analysis project Ga0247610, IMG submission 193483) | Sheep rumen microbial communities from Palmerston North, Manawatu-Wanganui, New Zealand - 1742 DNA GHGhigh gp2 | ecosystem: Host-associated > Mammals > Digestive system > Stomach > Rumen...
TGTCGGAAAAGACGATTTTATATCAAGATAGAAGGTATTATCATCTCGATTCAGAACACCCTGGCATGGGCATCCATCCATAATGTAATTGACATCTAAATTTTCCATTTATGATTCTCCCATTCCAATATTTTAGATAAATCTGAGGCCTCTTCCAATAAAAATATACATTTAACAAAAAAGAAGTGGAGTCAAGCCCACACACCGAAGAAACAGGTCTAAAGTCCTAAATATTCCCATTTTTACTTTTTTCAGTTCCATTTTTCCCACACAACACAGCATTATTCACAAATAATACAGGTACTACCGAATTCATATTCCAAAATTTGAATATATTTCTAAAAAAGTCACAACAAGGTTACATCCATGTATATAAAAAAGGTTCATATATCAAATTTCCGTATTTTTGACGAATGCGGCGTTGACATAGAATTTAACTCTGGAATTAATGCCATTATTGGAGAAAATAATAATGGCAAATCTGCAATAGTAGATGCCATTCGTATTGCACTAACGATACTATCATACAGAAAGAATATATATGTAAAAAAATCAGATTTTCATATTGATATCGACGGCTCTGTAGCCTCATCATTTCAAATAGATGTTTTTTTAGAAGATGTCCCTTCAAATTTGATAAAAATTTGGGATCCTCTAAATGTGAACGAAGGTGAGTTACATATTCGTTTCACACAAACAACTAATCATGTGGGAAAAGAGAAAATATCGTATACAATATGGGGAGGATCACAGGAAGAAAATAAATTAGATGCGGATACAATGTCCGCGATAGATGTTCATTATTTACCGGCACTCCGTAATGTTGATGCAGAGTTAAAGCCATCAAAAGAAGGCCTGCTTTCGCAATTATTAGAAAGAGCATCACAAAATACAAGCGGTCAAGAATCACTTATTGACGTACTAAAAAAAGCTAATGAAGAATTGGATAGAACAGCACCACTAAAAGAAGTAAATAAAGTTTTAAATGAAAATATTTCATCCATTGAACAGGATTATTTAGCACAAAACGTAAAGATTGGCTTAATAGAGCCCGACTTTAAATCAATTGCAGGCTCTTTAAGATTATGGATTAGGAAAAAATGGATTCTTGTAAAAAATGGGACAGCGGAATACACTTCATTGAAAAGTTATCCAAATTTTAGCAATTGGTGTAAAACTCGTAATACAGATTTATTAGTGAACATTCATTCAATGTTGAATGATTCCGATTTTCATGATCAAGAAAAAATACTTAGCCTCGTAAAAAATGATTTCGAAATATTCCAGAATAGTTTAGGATACAACAATCTTCTTTATATGTCCTCACTATTAGGCACAAGCAATCAAAGTCCAAATATAGATGAGGATGAAATTCTATTACATTTACTGATTGTGGAAGAACCAGAGGCACATTTACACCCGCAATTATTACGTTTATTACATGATTATTTTAATCTGCAATGTCAAAAGAACAAAAATATCCAAGTCATTTACACTTCTCACTCGCCTGTTTTAACATCACAAATCGAATTAGATAGAATCAACATTCTATATGAAAAAGCAGAAACTTCCGCAGTATGGGGAATAAGAAAGTCAACTTTAGATGAGAGAAAGAAAAAATATTTAAAAAGATACCTTGATGTAACAAAATCCCAGTTATTTTTTGCAAAAGGTCTAATTTTTGTGGAAGGCATCAGCGAAGCTCTATTAATACCTGTAATTGCCCAATATATGGGAAAAGATTTAAAAAAATACGCTGTAGAGGTTATTGATATAGAAAGTACAGGATTTGAAAATTTCACAGGGTTGGTTGACAATATTGAATTTTCAAGTTTTATTAAATCTTCCGTAATAACGGACGATGACAGATGTACAGATTCCAGTAATTCCAATACATATATCAGCAAAGACACAAAGATAGACTCGGCTCATACAGCACAAATTATTTCGCAAAAAATCAATGCAGGAATAGCGTCTGATCGAGTTACAAAATTGAAAACAGATTTACAAGCTACTCAAGTAGGCGTTTTTTGCGCGGTAAAAACGCTTGAATACGAATTGGCATTTGGAAATGGAACGGGAAATATTGATATATTTTTAGAAGTCATCGAATCAGTTTATCCTACAGCTGGTGCGAATTTAAGAGCAATAATATCGCAATTAAACACTATTGCTGAAAAAGCTACTGCAATATGGATTTTTGTAAACTGTCATAGCAAATCAAAGGGGCTATTCGCTCAAGAATTAGCAAGTAAAATTGAAGAAATAATAAATAACTCATCAGGAACATTATCATTCATTGTTCCAGATTATATTCAAAATGCTATTAATCATGTAATTCCTGGGTAATTATGCTTACTGAAGAGCAAAGAATATTTCTGGAAAGTGACGGTCTTGTGACATTGAAAGCATGTCCAGGAAGCGGAAAGACATTCGTTGTTTCAGAAAAAATAAAACAATTACTGTCCAGTTGGAAACAGTTTCATTGTGGAGTTGCGGCATTATCTTTCACAAACATTGCTAGTGAAGAGATTCTTCAAAGAATAAATAATGGACGACCATTAGCGTATCCGCATTTTGCAGGAACGTTAGATTCGTTTCTTAATGAATATATAGCACTACCATTTGGTCATTTGGTGTTAGAAAGTAAAAAAAGGCCAACAATTGATGTAGGATTTTCAAGAAACATAGCTATTCGTTGGAGGCCAGAATGTCACAAAAGATGTTGTGATTCATTGAATCAATTCCATTATAAGTGGTTTAATCAGCATTTATTTCTAATGCATGGGAATGATCATGTTCAATGCGTGCGAAAAACGATAAATGGCATTCCCTACATGTTGCCTTGCGAAAGTTATAAAAATTTATTATGGAAAAAAGGCATTATAAATCAGCAAGATATTCCAGCCATTGTTCTTGGGTTATTCAACACCTATCCCAATATAGCAAGCGCAATCGCCAAAAGATTTCCTATCATCTTACTTGATGAAGCCCAGGATACGTCAGAAGAACAAATGCAGGTCATAGACAAACTTATTATTGCAGGAATAAAATGTTTCCTTGTAGGCGATTCCGATCAAGCAATTTATGATTGGCGAAATGCGTCTTCAAAATCATTCTTAGACAAATGTACAGATTCATTATGGACACCATTAGAGTTAAGTTCAAATTTTAGAAGTTCTCAAATGATATGTGACGCAATATCACATTTTTCATGTAGTCAATCAAAAATGGAAGCAAAGGGACTTGAAAAAAACTGTCCAATTAAGCCTTTATTGATTTTATATGACAATAATCAAAATTCATACAGTGATTTAAAAACTCTTTTTAAAACAAAATGTACAGAAAATGGCATCGCATTGTCCCAAAACAGTATTGCCATTTTAACAAGGAAAAACCATCGTAAAGAGATCAAGAATCTTTGGAAATCAACTATTTGTAAAAATTTTGCAGACGCGTCAATAGAATTAAGTTTGGGACACAGAGTAAAAGCAGTTGAAAAATGTCAAAAAGCAATGTTTGAATTGATAATTGATAGTCCTATTCAACTAAATGATTCTGAAATATTAAAAAAAAGGCAGCAATTCTATTCCGATAAAAAATGGCTTGATTTAACAGGGAAATTTTTTTCGATACTTCCTGATATTTCTCTCGGTATTCAAGAATGGCTTAAAAAATTAATCGAACAAATTGAAACTAATTTAGTAGAATGGTCTATTACAAAAAGAAGTGAATGTGATTTAACTCTGAAAAACATGATAAAAACCAGAGATAGCGTTTACCCTGATTTTAAGCAATGGCCTTTAAATATTTTTTACAATCAAGTATCATTCGACAATGAATGTCTAGAATCGACTGTTCATGGGGTAAAAGGACGCACGTTTGATGCAACGATGTTAATTGTAGAATCAACTCAAGGCACAACTCTTACAACAGGGTTAATAACAACAGGAGATTTAAAAGATGAAAACATGCGAATAGCTTACGTCGCTATGTCGAGGCCAAGAAAATTTTTATGCATTGCATTACCCAAAACAAAAAAGAAAATAAATTTATCAAGATTTCCACAAACAATATGGACTACAATTAATCTTTAAATCAATAAAAATTTTTCATATTTTTACGAGTCAAACTGCACAAAAAAATTGTATCCATAAGGGATTTCAAAATGAATGCTGAATTACTTTATACAATATTACATTTTCTTCCCAAGAAAAATCGCAATGAAGCATCGGAACAAATCAACTATTATTTGAAAGAACTTAAATATAAAAGCGATCAGGGGCAAAGTTTTATCTTTAGCGACGACAAACTAGAAATAATCATATATGCTCTAGTGGTGTATCAGCGTATTATTTTACCAATTGGCCATTCAAATGATTTTTATGAAAGAATGGTCAACGAATTTAATGTTAGCTCAATTTCTGTTGGATCATATTCACTAAATGAAAAATCAACAGAAGCCACGCTTAATATTGTAGAAGAATTCATACAATTAGTCAAATATTTCTTCATATCTAATGGGATAAAAGAATGGGAAAAAATTTTATCAGCTGAGTCATTAAATGATCTAATCCGTGTTTTAAGGATACCAGAGTATGAATAAAAATAAGAAACCAATGACCGCTCAACAATTTGCGGACAAAATTAAGTTCTTTCTAAATTCACATAAAGCAACACTTGAAAAAATCCAAAGCAAATTATCATCATTTTTCGAGATGAAAATATATAATGATGTTGTAAGAGCATATGATCAAATGGGCTATAATTGCAAACCTATTCAATTGCAAAAAAACGGTTCATTCAAATATAAAACTAGCACTAATGGCTATCTAGAAAATTTTTCGATGTTTGAAATCGAAAAAAAAGGTAATTTTTATTGGATTGTTCATAATTTAAAATGTGAGAGTAAAGATTATGGTGATAGCTACATAACAGCAGATATTTGCGTAATTAAAAAAAATTCACACAAAAGAAAAAAAATTGATAGACAGCCGATTGATTATGTTCCAAACTCAGATTTGATGACCTTCTTTGAATGTAAATTCATGAGCCCATTTCCAGAACTGATTGCAAGCTTTATTGGACTCGTAAAAGTTTTAACACCTGAATTATTAAACATAACTTCAGGCAAATCTCACATAGCGCCATCATTAGTTTGCGCAAACAATGGAAGTATAAATTCATATCGATTTGCAAATAGTGTCAAAGCAATGCATACAATAAACATACTGAACAATATGGCATATAGAACTATGAAAGCAAGAATCGCAAAGAGACAAGTAAAACTTATTGCGGACAGAACCTGATTTAACCAGTCCTAAAAATGGGTAGCTGACACATCTTCTTGAGCTTGGCGTTTTCTTCTTCAAGTTCCTTCAGTTTTTTAAGCTGACTAACCTCAAGACCGCCGTACTTCCGTTTCCACTGATAAAGCGTGGCTCTGGAAACATTGAGTCGCCTGCAGATTTCGTCCGCAGACACTCCGGCTTCAAGTTCGTTTACGCTTTTGACGATTTCCGGAATATACTTCCCATTTTTTATTAATTCATTGATCTTCGCTCGAGAAAAAAAATCGTCCGCCTTGTACTAAAAAGAAAGAAATAAATCATCATAATTGTCACAAGAACTAAGCAGAAAAAAAATAACACCAATTTGAAACAACATCCTTTAAATTGGATACTTGTGTCACAAACTCATAAATATCGAATATACTTTTATTCATCGGCATATCTTCCATTTATTTTGCATCACAGCAAACATTTCACCGGACAGCAACATTCTTCGAACAGCCATTAAGATAATTTCATCGATAACACTCAATTTTAGATTTTTCCACGTGTATATTCAATCCCAAACTTTTCACCATTTCTTCTAGTTGGTTTTTATTTAATTCTTTTTCGGGGAACTTCGGCCCTAAAACAATTGCATCCAGCCGCAATGGGAAAAATTCATCCGTCAAGGAAAAATCAATAATCGGATTAATAATCGAATGATCGTTTGTTTTCATCCAATTTCTGTTTAGAGAAATATTCAAATAGTCATCTGTAAAAATAAGACGGACCTCTTTTTCATTTTCAAATTCTTTTGGTTTAAAGAAATGTTTCCATTTCTTTAAATTTCTGAACACAAAACCCCTATCACACAAATCTTTAATCAATTTCATTTCCCGATGTTCTTTATTTTTTGCATAAGAAACTTTAAATATGTTAAATTTTTTTGAATAGTCTTCACGAATTGAAAAAACAAGGCACGCACCCCTTGCATCATCACCATAAAGTCTCCACATCGTCAAATCATCTTCCAATGAACTACACGATGATATATATATGTCATTCTCCACCTTATCAGCTTTATTCGGTTCAAAGTAGTTGATTTCAGTTTTATCATTCATTCCAGCCAAGCCACACATTCGATACGATTTGCCCCTCAACATAGCAAAAAGCGTTTCGAAGGGAACGTATCTATACACCACTCGCTCTTCGACATCCAACAATCTTTTGAAAAAAGAACATTCATCTATTTCAGAAAAGTAAGCCCTTTCATTTTCAAAAATAACCTTTTCAGCAAAATCAGAACACCCAACAATTTCTTTTATCAATTCGATAATGTCGGACTTAAATTTAAGCAAACTTTCATCATTTAAAAAAGCATATGAGTTTTTCTTATCTTCTAAAAAATGGATTAACGCACTTTCTTCCACATTCTTAAATTCGTTTTCATCAGAATCAATCGTATAATCTTTTAATAAGTAATGGTCACCATCTACTATCAATCCAAATGTAGCACTCAATAATTTAACGCGCTCGTCAAAACCATTTACAACCATTCTTTTCAAAGACGAATGACTGACGTTTTCTTTTATATCAACAACCAACCATATTTTATCATTTCGACAGACAACAAGGTCTAACGAATAATACGTATCATTCAATTGCCATACCGACTCTCGATACAAAGAAAAAGGGGGAACATTATACCCCATCTTTTCAAGTAAATGATATATTTTTTCACGTTGCTCAAGAGATCGTCTATTTATTATTTTCATTTTATTTACCCGGAAAAAATTTCAACCAGCAAAAAAAGTCAAACGACATCCTTTTTTAAGCGTTCCCATTCGCGCTTTAGAATTCTCTGACAAACTTTAACATACTTTTCATCAACAGAAAATTTCTCGTTTTCGGCTTTAGTTTCAGCATCATAAAAAGCTTCTAGAGTTTCATGCAAAGCACCATAATCTTCATCATCCGGATTCATCAATAATTCTATTTTTGTCCCCAACAAATAAAAATCACGGATTCTAGTGGGATCATTTCCAGGAAGCACTCCATAGCTTTGGAATTCTGCCATAGAATTTCGAAGATCATTAATCCATTGCTGACGGAACTCCGCAATTTTAAGAACACTCTCAAAAGAACGTTTCTTATTGGCATTCTTTATCATGCACATACTTGTTATTATTGCAGCAACAATGGCGCCAATACCGCTTATTAGAGGGATAATAAAATCACGCATAGAAAACTCCTAAAAAAGCATCTTGTGTAAATATAAACCTATTTACAATCACTTATCTAATATAATCTATTCTTTTATAGCAAAGAATATACATTCCGCAAGCCAGCAATATGCCTAAATCTGGGGTACGAGGTCAATTTTTAGAGAATGTGAAAACAGCGAACTGCGCAAGCAGTTCCTCACCAGCGGCAACATCCTTGGCCAACCTTGGAAGAGCACACTAGACTCGCCTTATTTATCTTAAGTGACTAATAGTCTATTGAGCACTATAGGCTGCCCTGATTAATCAGTGAAAAAGCAAAAAAACGGCGTTTTCAGTTCAAAAACGCCAATTTTTCCCTTGATAAAAGGTCTCACGGGACCGTCCTGGGCCAGGACTCGATGATACTATAGTTCGCATCGACGTGATAACATGTGCCACCATATGCCGGCACTAGTTTACATAATCATGATACCATATGGTATCATACCAATCGGTTCCACAAGCAGGCAATTCTCCAAAATCCGGAGCCCCAAATCCATTTTAGGGCATAAAAAACGAGGGGCTGCGCAAGCAGCCCTTCGTTTTTTTTGCAGAACCTACCTAAATGCGGGACTTACCTGTTCCCGTACATTTTTTCGTAATACTTTTCGTAGTCGCCGCTCGTGATGTTGTCGAGCCATTCCTGGTTGTCGAGGTACCAGCGCACCGTTTTCTCGATGCCTTCCTCGAACTGCAGGGACGGTTCCCAGCCGAGTTCCTTCTGGAGCTTGGAGGAGTCAATCGCGTAGCGGGCGTCGTGGCCCAGGCGGTCCGTCACGTAGGTGATGAGGTTCAGGTCTTCGCCTTCGGCGCGGCCGAGGAGCCTGTCGACGGTCTTGATCACGACCTTGATGATGTCGATGTTCTTCCATTCGTTGAAGCCGCCGATGTTGTAGGTTTCGGCAATCTTTCCGTTATGGAAAATCACGTCGATGGCACGGGCATGGTCTTCGACAAAGAGCCAGTCGCGAACGTTTTCGCCCTTGCCGTAAACCGGGAGCGGCTTCTTGTGGCGAATGTTGTTGATGAACAGCGGAATCAGCTTCTCGGGGAACTGGTACGGACCGTAGTTGTTGCTGCAGTTTGTCACAATGGTCGGCATGCCGTAGGTGTCGTGGAACGCGCGAACGAAGTGGTCGGAACCTGCCTTACTAGCGGAATACGGAGAGTGCGGAGTGTACTTCGTCGTTTCGTAGAAGAAATCGTCGCCGTAGGCCAGGTGATGCTCGCTGGAGCTTGCCGTCGTGGTGAACGGGGGCGTAATGCCTTCTGGGTGGTTCATCTTGAGAGCGCCGTAAACTTCGTCGGTCGAAATGTGGTAGAAGCGCTTGCCTTCGTACTTTTCCGGGAGGCTTTCCCAATAGAGTTTCGCTGCCTGGAGCAGGCTAAGCGTGCCCATCACGTTCGTCTTCGCAAAGGTGAACGGGTCCTTGATGGAGCGGTCCACGTGGCTTTCTGCCGCCAGGTGGATGATACCGTCGACATGTTCGTCATGCATGAGCTTGTAGAAGGCGTCGAAGTCGCAGATGTCCATCTTTACGAACTTGTAGTTCGGCTTGCCCTCGATGTCCTTGAGGTTCGCGAGGTTGCCCGCATAGGTCAGCTTGTCGAGGTTGATAATCTTGTATTCCGGGTACTTGTTCACGAACAGGCGAACCACGTGGCTACCAATGAAGCCTGCGCCGCCGGTAATGACGATATTCTTCATAGTTTTCCCTTTGATGAAGATTTCCTATTTCGAAACTCTTTCATCGTTTTAACCAAATAATCCAAGCACTCAAAGTGAAACGTCTTCGCCAAACCAAGATAAAGCAAAAGCCCAACAACAACAGAAATAACTAACTGCAAAATAGGGGTCACGTTCAAGTTTTCAGTTAACAAGCTACCCCCGAAATAAATAGTACCTCCCATCGCTACAGACAAGAGGAATGACGGAACAAAGTCCTTCATCTGCTCTATAAATCCATAATTCAACAATTTCTTATTTGGATACGCATTTACAAAGGAACCCAACGGAGCTGTAATTGCAGCACTCATAGCAATGCCTATTGGCGAGCGGAACAACCATATTGCAAGTGCAAGCACTGCAAGGCCGTAACACTTTTTGATAATTTCAAGATTCAGGAATACATCACTACGGCCAACAGCGTTGATTGCAGAAAGGTTTGTTGTGTGAATCGGCCAAAAAGCATAGCTAAAGCAGCAAATCTGAATAAAAGGAACCGCAGGCAACCACTTTTCGCCAAGTACAACCAATGTAAGTGGTTTCGCAATAGCAGCCAATCCCGTCATCATTGGCAATATCAAAAAAGAACTCATTTTGATGGACCGGCGAGCCAATGATTTCAGCCTAGCTCTATCATCTTGAACCGTAGAAAGCGAGGGTAAAAGCACCGATTGAATGGAAGAATTTATATTCGCAATTATGATTTTAGGAAATTGATCTCCACGATTATAGAAGCCAAGATCCGCAGGCGTAAACAACTTTCCAATTACCAGATCACGAATATTCCGATAAAAAGTGTCCAGCAATGCAGAACAAAGTAGTTTCCAACCAAACGAGAACAAACCTTTCCAGTGTTCAAAAGAAAAAGATAAGGAAGGTCGCCATTTTACAGTAAACCACATGATAACACAAATAAGGAAAGCGTTCGAAAGTTGTTGAACTACAAGCGACCATATTCCAAAACCTAAATACGCGCAAGCAACGCCAATAATACCCGCAGGAATAATAGCACCGATACTCCGATAAAAAAGCTTTTTGAACATCATATTACGGGCAACATAGGCTTCTTGAATCGAATTCAAAGCCCCCAGCGGGAGCATCAATCCAAGCACACGAATAACGGGGATTAACTCTACTTGATTATTATAAAATTTTGCTATTAAAGGAGCCCCCAAAAACAGTCCCATATACAAAACACACGCAAGGGCAAGGCATGAGTAAAACACCGTTGAAAAATCCAGATTGTCAGCATTTTTCTTTTGAATTAAAGCCGTATTTAGCCCACTTTGAACAAATACGTTCGCAATCGTCACAAAGACCGACACCAAAGCAATCAGTCCAAAATCTGCCGGAGATAATAGACGGGCCAAAACAATGGCAACAACAAATTGGACACCTTGCGTTCCTATGCGTTCAAGAAATTTCCAAATGAGAGATGTTATGACGGAGGATTTTAAAGACATAATAAAACAACGTTATTAGGTTTACCTCTTAAAAAAAATTCTTTTTCACCCCCAGACTTCGGTCTTGAGTTCGCGACCCCACATGTCCTTGAGCACGTCTTCGACCTTCTTGCCTTCGAAGAGGAGCGCATGGACGGAGTTCACGATAGGCATCTCGACACCGAGCTTATCAGCGAGTGCCTTGGTGCTCTTGCAGGTGGGCACGCCTTCGGCCACCATCTTCATGCCGGCGAGAACCTGTTCGATGGTTTCTCCCTTACCGATGTGTTCGCCCACATAGCGGTTGCGGCTATGCTGTGAGAGGCAGGTCACGATGAGGTCGCCCATACCGGCAAGGCCAGCGAACGTTTCGGGATTTGCACCGAGCGCCTTGCCCAGGCGGCACATTTCAGCCTGACCACGCGTCAGGAGAGCGGCACGGGTGTTGTCGCCAATCTTGTACTTGCCGCTCGCCTCGAGCCCATAGAGCACACCGGAGGCAATCGCAATCACGTTCTTCACGGAACCGCAGAGTTCCACACCGATAATATCGGTAGAACTGTACACGCGCAGGTAAGAGCAACTCATCACCTTCTGCACGAGCTTTGCAGATTCCTCATTCACACAGGCAGCCACAATCGCCGTAAGGATGTGGCGGCTGACTTCTTCGGCATGAGACGGCCCGCTGAAGGCGACCATCTTATCGTCGGTAAGCCACGGCACGTTTTCAAGGAGCACTTCGCTCATCAGCTGGTTCGTACCCTCGAGAATACCCTTGGTCGCGCAGACAACGACAGGCTCCTTGCCCTTCGCCGGAGTCCACTTGCCCAGATTCTTGGCAACACCGCCCATAAACTGGGAAGGCACCACGATAAGCACCATGTCACAGCCATCGAGAGCGGCATTCATGTCGGTCGTGTACTTGAAATCCGCCGGGAAGATTACACCGGGGAGCTTGTCCTTGTACTGGTGCTCCGTCGAAAGCAGATCGACTTCGGCCTGCGTGTTTGTCCAGAACGAAACTTCGCACTTATTTTCATAGACCACCTGACCGAGAGTCAGGCCCCAACCACCAGTACCAAGTACAGTTACTTTCATAATGTAAACTCTATTTTTTATTCAAGTCTTTCTTTATCTGAGTAGTGCTGATTTCTGGCGTTCTCGGAAGATACACAACTTCAACACCTTCTTCTTTCAGAAAATCAAATTTCCCCTTCCAGTCATCCCCCATTACAAACGTATCCACATGATATTCATGAACATCTGTACGTTTCTGTTCCCAATTTGTTTCGGGGATTACCAGATCAACATAGCGAACAGCCTCTACCAGAGCCTTTCGCTGTTCGTATGTAAAATAACATTTCTTTTGTTTTTCCTTCCAATTGAACTCATCGGAAGAAACTACTACAATGAGATAATCACCCAGCGCTTTAGCCCGTTTTAAAAGATTTATATGACCATAATGTAGTAGGTCAAATGTTCCATATGTAATTACACGTTTCATAACACCCTCATTGTAAAATTTTTATTGTGGCATTTTGTCCTGATATTGCGCAGTATATTCTATCGACTTACGCATAAAACTAATTGAAGAAACCACACAAGCCCCCCCATAATAAACGGCGCAATAGAGAATCACAACATCTAAAAAATCAAAAATCGTCGCAAGCATAATGAATACTGGGAGAATTCCGCCAACGCCTAATTCATTTTCTAGTCTAGATTTCAGGCTTCCAACATTGGCTACATCCTTATGTTCATCTTTTTCACTTGGAATTATTAACTTATCCTCCATATCCCGTTTTACATTAGTATATTTCTGATATATTAGTCGCATCATCGTATCGCTTATGGACGCCAAAGCGCCAAGTAAAATAATCCATGGATTTCCCTTTGCAAAAACAGCTCCCCCCGAAAAAAACACAGCCATAGACATGGCAATACACATTAAGCCAACTAAAATGTAACTACTGACGCCATCAGCAAACTCGCCAAACGGTTGCTTCCTGACACCTCTCGCAAGATTTCCATCCGTACAATCCATAATCAACCAAATATTGATGAGAATCGCACCTGCAATATGCGCATAATAATTGCCAGGAACAACGAAAAGCGCACACGCCACTATCGCGACAATTATTGATATATAGGAAACCGTATTTGCCATTACGCCCATTTTAGCACAAATACTGGCAGTAAAAAAAGAAATGGGGCGATAGAATATCTTTGAAAGAACAGGGTCTTTCTTTCTTTTCCATGCCGGCATATTATTTTTAAAATATGAAAAAGAGTATTGCATTATTTTACCTTTCTTGTTGTGTATTATCTGTGTTCCAACTGTTTTTTTCTCAACCAGCCCAGCAAATTAATCGCTCTAAACAATTTCTTTTCAATTAAGAAAATAATAATTCTTCGTTGTTTATTCAACCCATCACGAGGCGCATTTTGCAATGCATCTCGTACCAATCCATATTGTAAGAACCTTTCTAAGGAAGCAACTTTTTCAAAATAAGGCAAAGGACTGTAAGGATTGAAACAGCCTGTTATTGCCGTTGTACAAATAACATACAACATCCTGTTCAAAACGCAAGAATGAAGATTCTTATTTCTTGACACACTTTGAACATATTTGTCTATCCATTCCATACACCGAACTATATATTCATTATTTTTTTCACTTGACGAGTGAGAAATAGATTGGTTGTTATACACATAATGCAACAAAGGCTTATTCAAATAATAAGCTCGCTTCAAGAATTCAAACAACTGTATATTAAAGACAAACCCTTCAGCACCCTGTCTAAGTTCGTCAACATGCCTTATGTTATTTCTTCGCAAATAGTCTAAGCGAATTAATTTCATAAACGCCATAGCAATCTTTCCATTAAAATCCAAAACCCTTGCTTGTAGATTGCAACATTCGCTTTCAACAAATAATTTAGACTCCATGTTGTCAAAAGACCGAATCACTTTTTGAGAATTAGGATAATCCGTAATTTGGTTAAACATAACAAGTTCAGCATCATTCGTAACCAAAGCATTATATGCCTGTTCACAACAGTCCAATTCTAGATAGTCATCACCATCAAGAAACATTAAGGCTTCTCCCGTAGCCAAATCTTGCCCAGAATTACGAGCAGCAGCAAGTCCCCCATTAACTTTATGAAGAACCCTTATTCGACCATCTTTGTCCGCATATTCATCACAGATTTTTCCACAATCATCCGGCGAGCCATCATCAACTAAAATAATTTCAATGTTACGCAAGGTTTGCGATATCAGACTTTCTATACAATGGCGAAGAAGGTTCTCCGGAACTTTATATATAGGGACTACAATTGATACTAAAGGATTCATCACAAGCTCCTTTTCTTTTTTGTCAAGATTCGCAAAATTTTAGATGACAGCATAGCTTTTACTCAGCCTCTCAAACGAGATTAGAATATGTTTGTGAACACATGCAGTTAACGAACTTTTCAAGGTATTTTTCAACTTTGTAAATAAAGATGATCACAGAGATTAAATCAAATATTATTCGCCCCGACATTTTGATATTAGGACAGCCCATAAATAAAATCGATCAATTTATCTAAATCCTCTCTTTGTCGGTTCGTTATAACGGCATAACGATCTAAAGCACGTTTAGAATAATCATCATAAATAGAGCCATCACAAATCCTAATAATCCTCGCCATAATCTCCTCTATAGAATATGGATTGAAATACAAAGCAGCATCACCACAGACTTCCGGAATTGACGTGTGCGATGAAGTTAATACGGGAACACCATAATGCATAGCTTCTAACGGAGGATAACCAAATCCCTCATTCAATGTCGGATAAACAAACGCATAAGCATCATGATACAATTGTTCTAATTCAACATCTTCAACATAGCCACAAAATCTAAACTTATCTTCATTTTTAATTTTATAAGCAAAATCATTTGCCGATTTTGCACCAGTTATTTTTATCTCGTAATCCTGTAAGTAACCCATGGAAAAGAGTCTGTCAAAAGCAATAATTCCGCGAAGAATATTTTTTTCCCAACGATTGCCACTCACCATCAGAAAAAATTTTTCGTTATATTTTCGGTTCAGATCCTTTTGGGCCGATGTAGAGGGACTGTAAAAACAGGGAATATATTTTCCTTTTGCCTCCGAAAAAAAAGAACGCATCATCCCACAAGAATGGTTAGAAACCATTGCAAAATGGAAATTTTTGTTTGTAAGGCATTGTTTAAAATATACATTTGCATGATTGTAACCAAATTTCGGAAAAAATCTTTTTATCAGGAATTTAATTTTTTCCTTTGCCGTGATACATTTATACTTAAGCATCATCGGGTCAAATTTGAGTTCCATCGCGCGCAACCCATGAATGGTACCGTACAACTCGCAAGATTCAACATTCATGGATTCACCATAGACCTCCATAGGATAATAAATCCGATCAACATTATTTTTTTCTGTAGCATCCTTCAATGACATTTTTTGCGAGTCACATAAAGGAATGTTTTTCGATTCAATCAAATTCTTGATTTCAGGGTTGAACCACTTATCGGAATTATAATACGCAATAACAGGCAACCCTCGATTAACAATGCGTTGAAACACAATTTCACCATAGCGACCACCGCCATGACGCTTGCCGGATTTTCCTGGTTGAGTACACTCAAGGTAGAAAAGGATGGTTTTCACAGGTCACCTCTTCTCTGAATTTAGCTTTACACCGAAAATTAACATTGAAATAGTTTCCAGTTTGTCTTTTACAGGAGAAAGGCTCACAAGCACTCTAGGGAACATCATCATATGCATAGACCGAAACAATACGTACTGAAATTTTGGTAGCATTTTTTTTGCAAAAATAAACCTGCTGCGCATAACTCGATTGCATTTTCGTAACAAGTTTTTTCTTTTACCTGATTTCCCTTTTTGTGAAGCACCTTCCAAATGAATGATTTTCGGAGAATCAATTATCATGGACTTGTAACCATTTATAAAGAACCGATGTTGCATTTCAGTTTCTTCGAAATACATAAAGAAATCCGAGTCAAACATTCCACATTTTTCAATCACACATCTACGAATGAACATGTCCGCACCCGTAATTTGCCGAACCTCCAGGGGGTATGAATCCTGCAGCATGCGCTTATTGTCTTTTTTGTACGGGTTGTATAATTTCGGAATTGAAAAGCAGACGACTTCTTTAAAGAACCAACCAAGCGTTGGAAATGTCAAATAATAAGAATGAATGGTTTTGCCTTCTCGATTTTGCAAAACACAACCACAACACCCTATATTTGCAGGGGCATTTTCCATATAGTTGAACATTTCCGTGACGGCATCATTCACAAGCAAAGTATCCGAATTTAGCAAGAAAATATACTTGCCCGAAGCATGTTCAAATCCAAGATTATTTCCTCGACCAAATCCGAGATTTTCATTAGAATAGACATACTTAATACGAGAATCTCTCTCAAAAAATTCTTTACTGCCATCAATTGACGCGTTATCAACAAGAATGACCTCAAAATCAACACCTTTCGTTTTTTCAAAAATGCTTTCGATACATTTGGCCGTCATCTGTCGGGTGTTGTAGGTTACTAAAATGATGGATACCGTCACGCGTTTAGCCCTCTTGATATACGATGGAACACCATATTAAAAGAAATTGGGAAAATCACCCCAATAACAAGATACACAATCCACCAGCCTTTAACAGTGTAATCCTGAATTACGGGAAATTCAGCCAAACGTTTAATTGAAAGATTGTGAATGCATATTATTAAAAGAGAAACAATCTTAAAACATAAAAAGTGCAATGCTAATATTGATAAAGTATTGTTTCCTATATATACCAAAATAGATTTAAATACAAATTTTCTTTTATCTAGCAATTGACATAATTCAATTATAGCCATAGTACATAAAACAGAAGATGTCACCCATGGAATTATTTTCCACCAAGTCACACTTAAATATGACATTGGCCATAGGAATGATCCGATTAAGGCGACAATAATGGCGAAGGGAACATTCCGCAGCGACAATGTGTTTTTTTTATTTTTACACAAATATCCTACTAAAAACACTAGCAAAGCAATCAATTCCTTCGATCCGACACCGACTATCGGAACATGTATGTCAAAATATGATGCTAGAATTGCTCCACAAAGGAGTGCAAAAAAAACAAATATGTAATTCTTTTTTATGTTGGAATACTTTATAAAAGCATATCCCAAAAAGGAAACGATAAAAAGACACCGTAAGAACCAAAAACCGCCCAAAAGCTGTTCGTGATCAAACATTCTCGTTACAAGATGAATCGACTTCATAAAAAAATCCGACAATTCATATTTTTGACTAACACGCCCCATAAAGCCAAATTCGCTATTGTATATATTCAACCTGAAAAGAACATTGTGTAACAACAAGAAAAAAAGCGACCACTTGATATAGGGAAAATATAGTCCTTTTAGACGTTTTTTAGCGAACCCCTTAAAATCAACTAAATTAGCTTCATTAAAGCAAAAACCTGCGCAAAAGAAAAAAATTGACATATGGAACATGTTTATAAACGTGTCGCCAAATTTTGAAAAAAACGTATGTGCAAGAACCATTAAAATGATTCCAATTGCTTTTGCTAATGAGACTGAATCTTTTTTTATGTTGTTTTCTAACAATTAAAGCTACCTCCCGAGACGACTTCTAAATGCTGTTATTGCATTAGGATCCATTAAATTATTATTCCAAACATACATCATATACTCCTCGTAATCATAAGGATGCATCATATACAGGAATTTTCGCAATATATAGAAAACTATAAACAAAATAAAAATCACATGTTGTGTTCGGTAGCAATTGTTTCTCAAATAAATGAACACATAGCCTGCTACAAGGCAGACGAAAAAATCAACCGCATTATAATAACGAACAAACAATTCTAAATTTACAGAAACTAATTTTATATACGAAGCTAAAACAATCATATTATAAAGAAAGCACGATATTTTATTATCGCGTTTTAAGTGATATCCATACAATATAAACGCAAAATAAGGAATAAATGTAAATAAAGTTGCAAAAATCGTTTTTTGTTCTTGAGCATGATTAAATAGTCCTTCCATACCATAATTAAAATATCCAGAAAAACGTTCTACATTTTTAAACAAGTTAAATAAAAATGAAAAATTACTTAGCACAGAATCGTCAAACAAAAAAATCAATAGCACACAAGTTAATATAGCCCATTTCGGCTTGGCAACACATTTCACTCTACTAGCCAAAAAGAAAATAGGAATCAACACTATTATTCCATAATGAATAAGGAAGGACGCTAACAACAAGCCAACGCCCAAATACATTTTCTTTTGTTTTATAATCGTTAACGCAATGAGAATCATGGATATCGCCATATACCAACGGATTGTATTTGACGCCGCAATCAAATGATTGCCAACGCACAATGGGATTGCTACCCAAACAACGTTTCGGTACGGCTTAAAAAAAACAAAAACAGAAAATATAAAAAGAAACGAGCTGAACGAAATTACCACAGGATATGAACAATGGCACCATGCGAAAATTTTCCAAATCACTTGGAATAGAGGCTCATGATTAGTCCAATCTCCTCTTAAAAAGACTTGATATACATTATAGTACAAACTCCAGTCCGTCTCACGCCCCCACCGTAATCCTTCTTCTAACGTGAAAGCTATTATCGGAAATCGTGCATAAAACCAATATTTTGAATCATCACGAGCATCAGATATTTTCCTACAAAAAAATATCAACACCACCAATAACAAAAAATGCAACGATATGTATTGGAATGTAATCATTTCCGAAACAACCTATAAAGCCACAATTAACCACATTGCAAGGATAAAATGCTATTACGTCTTCAAAAATTTTCCAATCGTGTATTTCACAATATTTTTTAAAAATCTTCTCCAAAATACAAGTTCTGAAACTTTTGCATAAGAATATGTTTTCATCACATTTCTATTTTCCAGATAATATTCCATACCTGTTCCCACATAATCAAATTCTTTTTCACTTGAAATTTTCTGATTTTGAAATTTACTGTTTAATTTTTGAGATGCTGCACAATGCACACCACTGGAATCCCACCCCATATTTCTAACCAAAGATTGTTTTGACGGCATGATTACATCCATATTTTCCAAATAAGCAAAAACCGCCCATGAGGAGTCATGCCATGTCGTTTGAGGGTGAAAAAAAAACTGCCAATAGTCGAAAGCTCTATTTGCCCCAATTTCTTTTTTTACTTTAAAAAATTCCTTCAAAGTGAATCGCTTTTTGAAATAATCAAGTGGAGGCAAATCAAGCAACCGATCTCTCCACAGCCCTTCCCCCCATGCAGAGTAGTTTACATTCTGCCTAAAAAACGTATTTTCATCACTCTTTATGGGATAATCATGCCGATACCCATTTATCGCAAACACCGATTTATCATTTTCGAATTTTTCCAACCCTTTATTAATAAATTCCAAAAAATTTGGACTAAAAACATTATCATCTTCTGAAAAAATGTACCTGTCATATTTTTTCAACACATCTTTCAACAAAGATCTGTAATTGCCATTAGGCCCCAGTCCATAATTTCGATCTCTTTCTATTATATTTAGTGACTTAAAAGGAAATTTTGTTTCATTTAAATATTTTTTTATTTTATTGTAACCATCCCAATGGGAGTCTTTCGCAGGATAATCCAAACCGATAAAAACATCGGTATATTCTGCGCCATTGCACAACGATAAAGACTCCAAGCAAGCCTTGAAATGTTCATAACGACAAAGTGTAGGAATTATTACCGGGGCATAAATCATACTACTATTTTAACACCTTCATCCAAATTCATTTTTTCATTTCAATTTAATTTGCACCATCGACGCAAGATTATTCAACAACTCATCTAATTCCTGGCGGGTGTCGAAGTGTAAAAAAAGCGTACCTAATGAATTATTTGCTCCTGAAAAAGGCGCAATTCTATCACCAGATTTAGCAACTAATCCTATATTTCGAACATGCTTTTTCAAAAAATCCGGATCAATGTCAACAGAAACAAGTGTACCGGATACATTGGAATGGAGAATATAGTTGCACCAGATTCCTTCATATTTAGGCTCTGAAATGATGTCCAGCGGCATACCTAGGGCTTTCTTGATTTCATTTTGAATAAGGCTTTGCCCTGTCGCCATATCCTGCAATTCCGCAATGCGGTTTCCACCGCCGCGTGGACTAACTTCCATAATATAGGCCTTACCATCGGAGCATACCCGACTTTCTACGTTGTAAATGCCCGACTTTACATCTAGCAAGGAGAATAATCGTTGCAGTTGAGCGGTCAGATCATCCTGATATTTTTGATCCATCGATGCTGGCCAGATTTCGATAGCGGGGGTATACGGGTTGGCAGCATTTTCGTCAAACAATTGGTCAGAATAGGCCGGGTATACGAGCTTTCCATCTACAGTAAAGATGTCCGCACTAGATTGTGCACCGACTTTGTCCAAAAAATCTTCGATTACAAAATGCTTTGAATGTGATGCCGACAGTGCAGTTTCAACCGCATTACGTAAATCAGCCTTATTCTCAACCTTCGTGACGCCCTTGCTTCCTGCAGAGTCTACTGGTTTTACGATTACCGGCCAATTAAAACAATCGACATCTTTTAATGCGTCTTCAGGGTTGTCATACCCCTTTGCTTTCGGACTGTTGAATCCATGTTCAGCGAGGAACTTGCGGAACAAGGACTTGTCTTGCAGAATGCAGGCCACATCATAGCTACACTGAAACGGAAGTCCCATTTTCTCGGCGACATAGGCAGCCGAAACAACACCCGGGTCTACTGCATGCGATAGTATTCCATCAATTTTCAGTTCCTGCGCGGCCTTCAGTACGGCGTCCTTGTCAATGATGCTAACATTGCAGTACTCGTCAGAATATTTGTGTGCAATGTTATTTGGCAGGTAATCTGCAGTAATCACATAAACGCCCATCCTGTGGGCTTCTTCAATTACAGGGAGCAAATAGCGGAGACCGCCCAATAGCATCAGTTTTTTCATTACACCGTACCTTTATTGATGACAAGATGCAGAACCCTGTTTACATCATTATCCGTAAGGCCTGCATACATAGGCAAGCAGATAACCTCCTCTGCCATGCGTGTTGCAACAGGGAGGTTTTCCTTGGCCGCAGACGGCAATCCTCGATAAATGGCGAAACTCGAAATAAGCGGGTAGAAATAGCGGCGGCCAAGGACATTGTGTTCCTTCATCTTTTCATAGAGTGCGTCGCGACTAAGCCCATATTCCTTTTCGTTCACGAAAATCGGGAAATACGAGTAGTTATAGGTTACGTCGTCACGTTCCTTGAACATCGAAATGCCGGAAACATTTGCAAGTGCCACACGATACTTTTGAGCGACCTTCTTGCGGGCGGCAATGGCATCATCAATATGTTTGAGATTGCAGAGACCATAAGCAGAACGAATTTCATCCATTTTGCTGTTAATGCCCGGAGCAACAACAGTCGTTTCGCCTGCAAAGCCGAAGTTCTTGAGGTAGTCAATACGCTTTTTGGTGCGTGCATCGTGACAGATAAGCGCGCCGCCTTCCACAGTGTTGTATGTCTTGGTCGCATGGAAACTGAGCGTATTCATGTCACCGGCATCAAGGATTGTGCGACCATTTACCTTCACGTTGAAGGCGTGTGCTGCATCATAAATAACCGCCAAACCGTAACGATCCGCAATTTCCTGGATTGCTTCGATATCGCAAGGATTGCCGTATACATGCACGGGCATGATGGCAGTTGTCTTCGGAGTGATTGCTTCTTCTATCTTCTGCGGGTCAAGGTTGCCCGTCGCAGGGTCTACGTCTACAAACACCGGAGTGAGCCCATTCCGCCATATGGAGTGCGTCGTCGCTACAAAGCTATACGGAGTCGTGATGACTTCACCCGTAATGCGCATTGCCTGAAGAGCCGTAATCAGCGGGAGAGTTCCGTTAGTGAACAGGCTGATATATTCCACACCTAGGTATTCTGCAAGAGCTTTTTCAAGCTCCTGATGATAATGACCGTTGTTGGTCAACCACTTACGGTCCCAAATATCCTTGAGAAACGGCGTAAATTCTTCCAAAGATGGAAGTAACGGAGATGTAACAGTAATCAGCGAAGATGACATAAAAACTCCTAAAAGCAGATTAAAGGTTTCACTCTTGCGTGTAGAAAGCCAAGTACGGTCAAACTAAGTCCCCGTGGAGCGTATTTATACAGAATACCGCTGATTTTTTGGATGCGCCCTTTCTTTTCGATACGTTCTGGAGCATCCCTCCATGGCGACATCTGCTTATAGAACCGCCAGTCATCAAAGAAAGGTCCGCGAGCATTCTTCATCCAGGGGCGAGATATACAGAAAAGTGTCACAAAATGGGCAACAACGGGATCATTCTTCGCTTCATCAATTTCCGCACTTGATATGCACGCGCTCGGTTGCCTGTATTCAAGCAAATCATTAAAGCTAAATGCAGTATATACCGATATGCAGTTGTATTTCGGATGGACGCATTTGATACGGCCTTGCAGGGCTAAATTCACGATTCCCTGGTCTGCATAGGGGACATGTCCATTGAATTTTTTTATGACTGTTTCAATCTTTTCTTCGATATGCTGATTGCGCCAAGAAAATAAATTTATCAGCATCATTCCTGAGTTGATATACGTAGAATTTTCTTTGAGTCCCAACCTAGCTCGGTGTTGCTTACTGATGCAATCCATTACCCCACAAATAACGTTTCCTTCAAAATCTGTTTCGTAGAGTTCTTTTAATGGATGCCGAACAATAGTATCACAGTCAATGTAGAGCACTCTATCGCATGTATTAGGGAGCAGTTTTGATAAGAAAAGTCGGGCGAATTGGCTTGCTCCGCCACGATCCTGTTTTACGCTGTTTAATTGCCTCGTGACTTCCTTGGTCGAAACAAATACTAGCTGGCGGCCATATTGTTTTGCTAAAGATTCTATTTTTTTGCGATTATCGTCTCTTATATTGGAGTCAAGAACATAAGCAACAATTTCCGATTCGTCCTTGTTATTTTCAAACAAGGAGAGCATGGAAATGCCCATAATCTCGGCGAAATTATCGTCACTTGCGTAAACAATATTCATATGGCAAACGTTGGGTTTTGAGTCCGCTGCTCTAACCTATTGAGCCCTTTCGCGAACATTTTTTTCGCCACTTCCAACGCCCCAAAACCCCTCAGTTTGGGGAAAACTGCGGGGTGTTTGCGCGGAAATATTTTTTGCTATCTTTGGCCCCTTTTTTCTCAATTCAAGGAGGTTCAAATGAGTGATTTTTATGCTGAAACCCGCGCCTTTATTGAGTCCAAGGCGGATAAACTTTCGACTTTTACATACAATACATACCTGTCGCATCTGCATAAGTTGCAGCTTTACAGGCCGATGGCATCCTGCAGCGACATTACCGAAAATTTCGTTATCGGCTACATCGACTTTATGCGAACGCGCCGCAACAGCGAGGCGACCATTTATCGTTCGCTTTCGATTCTGCGGATGTTCGTTAAGCAACTACTCCGTCGCCGAAAAATTCGACGAGACCCGATGC
>Ga0247610_10002134_pt1 | contig 23344 bp, 9 predicted proteins | sample 174DNAGHGhighgp2_FD_193483 | JGI IMG/M metagenome (GOLD analysis project Ga0247610, IMG submission 193483) | Sheep rumen microbial communities from Palmerston North, Manawatu-Wanganui, New Zealand - 1742 DNA GHGhigh gp2 | ecosystem: Host-associated > Mammals > Digestive system > Stomach > Rumen ...
CCTCGACATCGAGAACAAGTGCTGGCTCATCCTGGGCAAGTACAACCTCGACATGCTCATCCTCACCTGCGGCACCAACGGCAGCTACGTCTTCACCCCCGGCAACGTCAGCTTCCAGGAGACGCCGAAGGTCACCGTGGCCGACACCGTCGGCGCCGGCGACTCGTTCACAGGCTCATTCGTCGGAAGCATTCTCAACGGCAAGCCTGTGCCACAGGCCCACGCCACCGCCGTGCGCGTCAGCGCCTTTGTATGCACACAGAACGGAGCCATGCCCACATACCCGCAGGAACTCAAGGCCTGACGTCCGCCGCACCCGCGACTTCAAACACCAACATCCACGAGAGCGCCCCCACACACTTGCGGGGGCGCTCTCTTCAATTATCGGTGCGACGACGGGAAGCACGCCCCGCAACCAACGCCATAAGTACAACGCCAATGGGCGTGCCGACAAAACGCCTATTCCCAGGTGAAGCTAAAGGCGTCATCCTTGACATCGGCTTCTTGTGTGCCATTCGAATCCACGCCGCCGTAGCCGATGCCAAGGTCGCTGGTCACACCGCTCGCAGCCAACGGCAACTCATGCTGCGACTCCGTGACGCGCACCGAGGGACTGAGATATGTCTTTTTCATCATTGCATTTACTATTTACTGAATTACCATTTACAATTATTGCCATGCCGCTCATTTGACGACCACTTTGCGGCCGCCAACGACATACACGCCTTTGCCGCGCGGCTTTGCCATGCGGCGACCACTTAGGTCATAGACAGCCTCATCGACTTTACATTTTACATGTTCCATTTCACTGATACCTGTGGTCACGCCGTCGATGTTGAATGACATCTTGACTCCGAAGTCCGTCTCCTTGTCTAAGACAGCACCAAGCTCAAACCATCCACGAAAAGCCTTGATAGCGGTCTCACCAATGGAGTAGTAGAATCTGTTACCGGCGATGAACAGGGCATCAACTGGAACGAGGGTCTTCACCAGCGAGGCAGTGAAGGTGCCAGGAGTACCATACTCGTCTGAAACGTCAACATCCTTGACGCCATCGGTGAGTGTGACGCCATCGAGCTGAATCTCTGCTATGTCCTTGCTTGTCTTGATGAGTACTGGTGTGCCTCCGGCCAGATTGCCACGCGTGGGGATGCTATATGATGTGAAGTTGACGGTTATGCCCAGCGGCACAACGTTCTCCTCGTCGTCGCCGTAGTCCACATCGAAGCCGGAGAACTTGGCAAATTCCACATCCTCACCGAACACGGCAGCGGCATTGGCCTTTGTAAGGTTAAACGGCAAGACGAGGGTACACCACTGACCCGCCTTGATGTTGCGCGTCATCGTGATGTCGCCCTTCTCGCCAGCACTGTATGTCGGCAACCTGGTGGAGTTCTCATTGAACTTGATGCGCCCGTCGTCCGGTGCGCCGATGGTGATGGCAAAGGTGAAGTCTGGAACGTTCACCGTCGAGGCACTGCCCTCGTCATCCCGGACTGTGAACTTGGCATTGGTGACAGTGGCCGTGAGTTCAGTACCTGCGGCCAGTGAGGCTTCGGCTGCGAGGGTGATGGTGATGAGCGTACCCGACGCACCCTGTATAGGCGTCGATGTCCTGGGCAGGGCGGCAAAGCCGTCGTTGACCGAGGCTATGACCTCGTATTTCGTGCCGAGGCTCGTGGCATCGACCACATAAACGGGCTGGTTATCCTCGTCGCGCACAGTGGAAATGCCTTCTGGCAGCAGCAGATTGAGCTGGAACCCAACGTAGCTCTCGCTTGAGCCAAAGGCAAAACCGATTGGCAACTCCACCGTGCCGCCCTGCGGGACTGTGACGTCGGCGATGACTAACGAGGCGTCTGCCCAGGCTGCGCCACTGCACAGGAGCAGTGCCGCAGCCATTAATGCTATAATTCTCTTTTTCATTGCTGTTCTTCTTTTTGATGTTGTATTAGTAGTGCTATTATAGTGTATGCCAAGGCATCACTGCGTTCATTGCGGCACCGGCATGCGCCTGGGAGCCGACATGGGGCTGGCACCAAGGCTCTGGTATATAACCATGATGGCATCCGTGAGGTCAATGCTGCCATCGCCGTTGACGTCTGCCGCAGTCACTATGAAGCCCCTCTGCACAACCCCTAGGGATGAATAGATGATCATGATGGCATCCGTCAGGTCTATGCTGTCGTCGCCATTGACATCGCCTAAGCGTGCATCCACAAGGCTGATGGTGCCTTCTGTGTCGGGCAGATGCAGCGACTGGCTGCCCACGGTCAGCATATTGTTGCTGAGACAGACGGCGTAGTCGCTCTTTGGCATCGTCGGTGGCACCTTGACGAACACGGTAGCGAGTTCCCCCTCGGAACCCTTTATGAGCGTACCCGAAGGCGACCATATGCGTAGGCCGTAGCTACCGTCGCCATTGTCGCGGGAGGTGACGGAAAACTTGTTGCTCTTGGCGCGGTTCTCATTCAGGCGGCAGACGACATCCCCGTCCTCGGTCTTGGCTAGAGTCATGCCGGACGGCAGCTTCAACGTCATGCTCACGCCGGCCACATCATTGTCCGTGCGCAGACGTATTGGAAGCGCCTTCTGCTGCCCTGCAACGGCTTCGACCCTGTCTGCATAGAGCACATTGGCGAAGTGTGAGAGGTCGGCCTCCTGAATGATGTATATCACCTTGGACAGCTCGTCCGTCTCTGCCGCAAACACTTCTATAGAGTCCACACGGTTGGCGGACGTAACGTTGGCATCACAAGATATAGTGAAGGTGCCGGCATCGACACCCGCTGCCTCGCCGACAACACGCACCCACGTACTCAGTGAATCGCTGGCCTCCCATTCCATCTCTGTCTCGCCGTGACCCGCATTGGCCACCGACACGCTGTATTGGCCACCATCCGCGCGCAGACGCAGCGTGTCGGGTACGCTCAGTTGAGGCACCATATATTCGTAGTTGGCGATGTAGAACTGGTCTTTGTTCTTGCCCACAGTCAGCGTGTTCTTTGCCGACACCACGTTGCCGGCACGATTCGTCCAGTTCTTGAAACGATAGGCCTCATACTTGTCTGCAGCCGTGAAGGTAACACTCTGCGAGCTGTTGGCGAACGAGCGGTACATCGTGGCGTAGCCGTCGCTGCGACCGTTGACATCCTCCTGCGAGCAGGCTATGTATGGCATCAGCCCGTCATTGGCTGTGATGTCGATATGGCGGAGATTCAAGGGCCGACGGGTGAAGTCGTAAGTCAGCTTCAGCACCAGCGAGTCGATGACTACGTCAGCGCCACCCGTGGGATATACATTCTTCGAGAGGGTGATGTCGCTCCATGCCGACGGGCGCGAGAACATCATGAGGTCTGTGCCGCCACCGACGATGGAGGCCAGCAGCGAGGTCTGTGCCGCCGAAGGGCGTATGGCCTCAGCCTTCCCGTTCACGGCATCGTAGTTGATACCCCAGATATGCGGACTGCGCGTTTGCGTTGTCATGTGGTTGAACCAATAGAGGTTGCCGTCCTTGCGGAACTCCGAGGTGCCGCTGTGGGTGAGCTTCACCTCAACGCCGCCGGAATAGCTGATATCGTCTGTGGCATGAGCCTCTATAGCCTCTACATCAATATCCACGATGCGCACATTCTCCCTGTCTGAAGGGAAGAGGCCAAGCTCATAGAAGTTCAGCACCACATCCTCGCCGGCATTGATGGCTGCGAGTTGCTTCTTAGGGATAGTTATGGCGCTGGAATATGTCTGCTCGGGCTGGTTCTGGCTGTATTCGGTTATGATTTCGTTGATCATATCCGACAAGACGTCCCGAAACGCCACTCCAAGTGCATTGTAGGCTGCCTCATCGACAACGGAGTCGCACGCCAGGCTCAGTTTCTCAAACCGTTTGAAGAGGGCTGTGATATTGAAGTCGCGCTCGTTGCCACCATACGGCTTCAGCATGCGGTATTCGTATGCCTTGCGCAGGTAGTAGTGATACTTCAGCAGACGGCTTTTGGCACGCTGCTCCATGTCCTCCAAGTATAACATGGCGTTGAGGTCGCGCTTGCTGTTGTCGGACTGTATCTGACGATTGAAGGCATCCAGTGCCATGGTATTGCTGCCTATGTCCGAGACAGTGGTGGAAAGGTCAGAGAATACTTGGTTCGTCCGGTTGAGCAAGGCCTCCTTGCGGGCATTCAGCTCAATAATCTGTGCGTTGAGCGACTGCCATTGCTTAGATGCGGCCATCAGCTTGTTCAGCTCTTGTTGTACCTCGGCATTCGACGTGGCCTTTTGCATCAACTTCTCCGAAAGGTATTTGATGTTTGCAACCATCGGCTGCAAAGTGTTGGACATTGAATTACACGCTTTGCTGATATCCTCTGCCTTGTGGTTCTTGAACCCCGTCTTGATGTCGGCCCATGACGACTGGACATTGGCCGTGAAAGATGTGTTTAACTGAGCATTGTCTATATCGGCATAGTAGCTAGAATAGTCCTCGCCACCCGTCAGCGTGCTAATGGTGTTTGCCAGATTAAGAGCAACATCCAGTCCGGCACCGATTGTGGCACCTATGGTGCCGGTGATCGGCAACACGTTGGCCACAGCCTTGACAGCACCGAAGATTTTCCTTATGCGGTTCCTGTGTCTCACCTTACGCTTGGCCCTGCGCAGAAGTTTCTTCTGCAGCGCCTCCAACTGTTGGGTGACACTGGCAATCGATGCCGTAACATCGCGAGTTTCATCTTCCAAGATGGGGATTTCACCGATGAGGTCATTAAGCGTAAGTATATCACCGTCTATCTGCTCCTGGGTAGTCTCGGCTGCGGCCTGGCTCGCACGCACCTTGTTTTGCAGGGTCTGGTCTATGCGGTTGAGCCAGTAGTAGGTGTAGAGTGTGGGGATGGCACGGTCTATCTCATTCTCGTATTCCTTTAGATACACCTCAAACGAGAGCAGCGGCACCCAGCCACGTGGATTGCCGAAATAGTCTAGCCCCTGTTCAAGCTTGAGCAACATTGCCTCGATGCTGATGAGGTCGTTGCGCAGCTCTAAGCGTTCCTCTTCGTCGTCATCAACCAACAGGTCTGCGACACCATTGGCCAAACGTTGCGACTTCACTTCGATAAGGCCTCCTATCTGGCTGTCTATGCCCTCGTTCGGGCCGCCATCGTCGCTCGTGGCGCCACCATTGCCCAGGTAGTCACTTATCAGCGCACGATACTCACGACAAGTTTGCAGCACCTCAGCCGTGCAGTTGTTGATGAATGCGTCGTTGGCATGGCGCATCACTGCGGCAATGTAGTAGGGGTGGAGGTAGGCATGGTGAGCTGCTATGAGGCGGAAGCTGCCGTTCGTTCCCATTTCGCCATGGCTGATTACCGGCCCTGCAGACGTGGAGCCATCGTCGGCCACGTCATACTGCACTCCGCCATGACCACGCACAAAGTCACAATAGTCTGCGACATCAATGGTAGATGTCACGACGCCACCGTTGCCGCCACGGCCTGGGGTGCCATTGCGATTTGTGCTCTGACCACGCGCGCCGTGCAACCTAAACCGCTTGCCGGCATCGGCCTTGATGCGGCCAACGTAGAGTGTGATGCTGCCGGCATCGGCCCCATCGACACCCTCGCCATTGGCTAGAGCCTGTTCCGACAGTGGCGTGGTATTGATGGATGCTACGCCCTTGCCATTATCCTCGAAGATGAGCTCGCGGGCATAAATGGTTATGTCGGTCTGGGGGAACGATAGGCTTGAACGTATGATAAGCCTTTCGGCATATATGTTCAGCTCTCTTATGTCGGGGCATCCGTTAAGCCCCCACACATTGTTGTGGATGTCATCGTCGAAGACTACGTCTTTACCGGAAATGCTGATGCTACGGGCTTCGCGAGGCTGGGTGTTGAGTGTCTGCATATTGGTTGTGGTGGCCACTATCGTATAGTCACCTGCGTCTGGCAACACGCCTCGTGTGTCGAATACAGTCTCCTCGGCTGTTGTCGTTGGCATCACCTGGAACTCTACATCTTCTGTTATGACGTCGGTGCCGTTTGTCGCCGCGAAGGTGACGACAAAAGGTTGGTACTCGTCGTCTGCAGATACATAGCTGAAAAGACCTGTATCACAGTCAAAACTGAGGCGGCCTTGTGGCTCGCCCACTACATTACAGCTATAGGTTACGGCTGGCGAGTGCAACGAGTCGGCCCTGACATAGAAGCTGTGACTCCCCAAGACTGTCAGTACAACTTGATTGTCGATTTCGCCAATCTCATAGCACGGGATGGAATCCAGGACTAAGTCCAAAGCATAGAGCGCGCTGTTGCCTATGATGATGCCGTTGGCTGTGCGCTCACCTACTACTAAAGGGTAGGTTGCACGCAAGGACATCGTCACGCTCGGCGATTGCGAAAAGGCCGACAGGCCTATCACAACCATCAGTATTGATAATAGAAACCTTTTCATGGCTGTCAGTATTTGATGATGTAGTTGACATAGACGTTCTTCGGACGATTGTCTGAACCTACGGGAACGACCAGCGAGGCATCAAAGACTATATGGAAATTATCATAGTCCTTGCTTTTTGTACCAACACTTCCAGTTGCGCCCAGAGCAAACGCGCCTCCGGCATATACGTCAACCGACTCAACACCACTATGGCCGCCTGTTATGTTCCTAATCGCATCCCCCTGATAGCTGCCTACATTATTCCCTGTGTTTCCACCATTATCTGTCAAGGTTGTACGCGCATCTGCGTCCTCGTCGTTGCCCGAGTCGCCAGAGACGCCACGGAGGAACATTCCACGCAAGTCCGGAAGATTGAATGTGTCGTTCCTGTCGCCTTCACCCCAACTAACGCCTATGGCATTATATAAGTTCAGATATTCAGAACGGCTTATTGCTGAACCATCGCACAGCAGCCAGCCGACGGGGATGTTTTCTTTCGGTCCTGCAAACGGAACAATCATCCCAGGATACATCATTACATTGTGCGCCACCTCCGAGTAGGGTGCGCTGGGCAGTTGAGTGAAGCTCACCTCGTTGTAGGTGTTGCCCTCTTGTATCTCAATCTTCATCCAATAATAGACGGCGGCGAAGTTGATGTCCGAAAACTTGGCTGCTACGTTGCTGCCACTGACACGCGTTCCTTTTCCCACTGTTATGCCGAAGCAGCCGGAGGCATCCGTGCGGACGTTGTGTGTCTCCACCCATGTCGGGTTAAGGGCCGACTGACCAGGATACAAGGAGATGCGTAGCGTGGCGCTGGAGTTTGCCAGCAACACACCATTTGACTTCCTCAGAAGGGCCTGGTAGTTGAAACCTAAACCGCTGTTCTGAGCATGCGTACATGTGATGCCTGCCACCATCAGTAGCACAAACATCAAACCTTTCAAGTGCTTCATTTTCTCTTTCTTGTTTATGAGTGAATAATAGTGTTGATAAGCTGTCTCGATAATGTGCCGCTCACTCATAAACGCTAAGGTCGTTGCATAACAACGCAAAACGTGGACGAATTAATCCATCCATATTCTGAGGTGTTGGTCATACCTATTGCATAAAGACGAATTCAAACGTCCACGAATATCGTGAACGTTTACATATTCATTCTTTTATGCAATTATTCCTCTAGGACCAACTTTCAGAATAATAAGAATAAACAGCAAACGTTGTTTCCAGTAAGACACCCGGCCGCTGCCGATAGTGAGTTCTGCCACACTGTCAGCCTCGAGGACGTAGCCTAAAGGCTTCAAGAGAGGCATCTCACGCCGCAAATGTAGCGACTTCTTCCGAAACGGCAAAGGGAATCGCAGACTTTTTACTTCTATACTACGAAAAAACCTCCCGGCGGGGGTGCTGGGAGGTGATGACACAGTGAACGGCTGATGTCACAGCCGCTCTATCTCTTCGTGTGTGAGGCCTGTGATGTCAGCAATGTCTGTCAATGAATAGCCACGGGCCTTCATCTTACGGGCATTATTGAGCTTTTCTTGCTGAAGACATTGCTGAAGACATTGCTGAAGGCCTTGCTGAAGACCTTGTTGCCGGCCCTTCTCCATGCCTTCCTTCATACCCTCGAACCGGCCTTCGTCGCGGGCGCCGTCAACGGTGTTGCGGAGGATGGCGCGGTCCATGAGGTAGCGGTCATAGATGACGCGCTCGTCGCGGCTCATGCGCATCAGGTCCAGCTTCTCGCGCGCCTCTTTCAGGCCGGGCGCGTCGGCATCATCGGGAATGTCGGAGGTCGATAGGATCGAGTAGGAGGAAAATGAAATAGTTTCCTCCTATTTCATTTTCCGTCCTCTCACACCACCGTACGTGCGGTTCCGCATACGGCGGTTCTTAACACGGATGCAATTTCACATAGAAATCCATTAGGCAGGGATAGCCTGCACGCTTCGGATGGTTACCAAACACGCCTCCCCGCTATGAAGCGGGGAGGCGTGTTCGCATATAGGAGAGCTGTCGGCCGCCTATCTCACGGCGACCTTTCTGCCGCCAATAACGTAGATGCCGGGCTTCAGGTGCGAGGGATAGTCCGTCGCTGACGACGGAGTCCAGACGAGACGCCCTTGAAGGTCGTACACCCGACGGTCGCCATGACGAGCCACGCCAGGATCGCTGTCGTCGTCATCCTCATCGTCGTCGAATACCACGGGGATGAAATCGGCACTGCGCGTCTGGTACGGTTTCACGCTTCCACCACCAGGAACACGGTAATACGCCTTGTTGCCATAGACATAGCGGTTGTTACGAATCCACGAACCCATGTCGGCAGCCGACTCGCGGTTGGGCGTGGCGTTGATGTAGAAGCCCATGTCCGACTCGGCCTTCTGCTGCTGGTCGAAGGTGATGACGCCAGTTGAATAATCGGGGGTTGTGGTCTTGGCAGTCATCGGGAGTCCGAAGGTATAGATGTCGAAGAATGTCGTACTACCCTGAGGCAGAAGCTGCTCCAGATAGACACCCGAGAAGATGTTTTCGCCCAATGACGACGTCGGAGCCTTGGTCGGCAGAGCCAGCGTGGCGGTGCTCTTGTTGGAGCGGATGATGACGGGCGTGCCGGCCGGCACAAACTGGTTGTTGTCGGCGTAGATGCCCGTGTTGTACTTGCCTACCTTCTTCAAGTGAATAAGCTCCGTGTCCCACACCTTGCAGATATAAGCCACGTCGTTGGTGGCATCGGTCAGCAGCACGTCGAAAGGCGCGCAGAACGACGCATAGTAGTAGCCGGTGCCCTTGTCCTGCTTCAGGTCTATCTTCAGCCCCATCTCGTTGATGCCTTGCGTCTCCGTGTCCTGCACCGGCTGCATGCACCATTTGGCATGGTCGGTGTGGGTGTGGTTGGTCAGCTTCAGGTCGTAGATGGTGGTATTGCCTTCAGTATCGTAGCTGTAGTCGTAGCTGAGATACTTCAGAACCGACCTGCCATTGGCGGTTGCGTTGTCGTGTATCAACAACACGCCACCACCAATGTCCATGACGTAGAGCGGCGTGGCGTTGGTCTCCGTAGCCGTCATCACAGCCTTTGCTCTTACACCAGCATCTTCTGCAGTACCTTTTGCTATAGTGCCTCGAACATACAGCCCTTGCGTGCTGACGTAGCCTAAATTGTATCGGGCTTTGTCCGCATCCGTTGTAACTGTTGCAGGGTAGTCTTCGGTCTTCTGGAAATAGAAGATGCTGGCGGGGTCTTTCTCCACGGGCGGGATGGTGATGTCGCCACGGGTGGCCTCTGACGAGGTGAAGCCGCCATCCTTGAAGTCGGTGAACTGACGCACCTCGCTGCTGTTCTTCTCATAGAAGTGCATGGGGATGGCATCGTCCTCATTATTGTCACCATCCAAGTCTCTCTCTATGGCATGGGTATAGCCGCTGGCATAGCGTGCCGGGTCTATGCCCGAGATACCCAACGGCGAGTGGAGACGATAGTAGCCAGTCTTGAACTGCACGATGTTCTCGGAGTTGTAAACGAGGTCCTGCGCTGCCATCAGCTGCTGGGCCGTGAGCACGGGGCTGTCACTCTTCATTGCAGCTACGAGCGCGGCATTCCCAGAGGCGTTATAGGCTTCCTTCGTCAGACCTCCCACATAGCCGGCACGGTCGAAGTAGGGCTTCATCAGCTCCGCACTCAGGCCAAAGGTGAACTCCGCTGCTGTTGTCTTGAGCCTTATCAGGTATTCTTGTGTGCCATCACCGTTGTCGTCGGCCCATTCGGGATTGAAGTAATACTGTGTCCCAGAATTGTTGGCCACAGGATGAAAGCGGAAGTAGCCAAGGGTGTTACTCTCTAATAGTTCGTAGATGGAGTTTGTGGCAACAGTAGTACTTGGATAGCTTGCAATGGGTCCTCCAGCCTTTCCTACGACAACAAGTTTCCCGTCTTCCTTGTAATTACCCATGAGAATCTGTTGACCACCAGCATGTATGTCCGAGTCACCATCAAGATCGGTGTTGACATCGTTTGCGAAATGTCTCGAAAAGATTACCTTGTCCTTTTCACCAAGATTATCGTCACCGCTGTTCACATCCATATAGCGGTTGAAGAGCTGGAAGCCATAGGGGTCGCCGACGGGTGTCCACAGGAAGTCGTTGGTGTAGTGGGAGCCGCGCCCCTCCTTCAGCTCGAAGCCCCAGGCGTTGGTATATTGCGCCAAGTAGGTCTTGCCGCCAATGACGGTCTCCAGCGTGTACCATTTGTTCTGGTCAACGCTAAGGACAAAGTTGTCACCGCTGTTCGACTCCAAGTCCTGGTTGAATCTATATATGATGTCGATATAGATAATCTTGCCTATCAGCTCCTCGTTCATGCTCATCTGCTTTGAGTCGATTTGCAGACCTTTGTACTTGGTGTTCAAAGCGACGTTAGGTGTACTTTCATCATCACGTATGTCACGCACAACGAAGAAGTAGTTGACGTTGGGGCGGAAGAAGTCGTCGGGCACAGCCAAGGCATCGCCAAGGCTCACGGGGCCGACATCCTTACAGTAATAGGTTGTTGCTATAGTGCCATCCCACTGCGGATAGGAGACACCTCCCGCATCGCCCAAACTATAGGTGGAGCCAGCAGGCGTTCCAGAAGTCAGGTCACGCATGGTGGTGCCATGTATCCAGATAGTATCTATGGGTGCTGCTGAGGACCAGGGATCGGTGTAGTATCCATCGGTACTATTCCATCTGCCCACTGCGTCAGTATGATAATTGGGGTCGGTCGTCTCTCCTGTATTCCGATAACGATATGGAATCTCCTCGTGGCCACCAATTTCCGCTATCACCAAGTGATAGACCACCTTCAGGGTGCCGAGAGAGAAGATGATGAACTTTGTTGGGTTGGTGTCGGAGGTCGTCAGTTGTTCGCCATACCCTGTGAGCATCTTGCTCTTCTCGCCCGTAACGGCCAGCACCCCGTATTCATACCCATCCCTGCTGAGGAGCATGAAGGTTGTGGCGTCTGCGCTCAGCTCGGTATTAGGTTCTGTTGCAGACTCATGGACATACGTGTCTGGAGTCGTGTTCTTATGCCGTATCTTGATGGCGTAGGGGTCGTCGCCTGCAAACGTCCATTCGTATGCGTCATTATGTTGCAGGGCCATGTTAGCGTCATAGGAGATGCCACTGCCATTAGCCATCATCATATTGTCATTATACCAGATGATGTTATATGGCAGGGTGTTGTCGAGCCGCAGCGGTGCATCGTTGGACTTGTCGCCCTTGGCCACGGTTGTGCCGGGCGTGTTTCTGTCGTTGGGCACCTTGTACTCGCTCACGCTTGGGTCGTAGGCCACGTAGCGCACATAGACCTCGCCGTCGTATAGGCCGTAGAGGTTCGTGAGTTCCTTGGCCGAGTTGCCCATGTCGGCCTCACTCTCATAGTAGATGAACTGGTCGTCGTTGAGCAGCGGGGTCTTAATGGCGTCGGGCAGCTTGGGCGCATACATGTTGTCCTGGGCCTCATATTGCGACTGAGTGCCACTGATGGCCAGGACATGACCGTTGGTATATACCTTATATGTATATTCGTCGGTCACATCGTCGGTGAGCAGAATTTGCGAATTCGTAGCTGCGAAGCTGCACGTCGCGCCCTTGAAGCCTGTCTCTGTCCTGATGGTGGCAGAATTGGCGGTGCCGATGGCATTGCCGTCGGTGCCGATGCCCTGCAGGAAATAGTAGGCATCGATGCTCTCTGTGCCCGCCACCGCCAGGGCATAGCCGCCACTGGTGTGTGGCAGCAGGGCGTAGCGCTGGTATGGGCTGGCATCGGTCAGGGCCGCCACGCTGCCGTCAAGCTTGGTCGAGCCTAATGGCTTATCCTTCTGGTCGCGGTTGAAGAGCTGCACGGCGTATGGGTCTGGAGACAGGTATGGGTTCCTCAAGAATTTCCACTGCCAAGCCTTGGTCAGCGGGTCGGGTTTGGTCTCTACCTCTCGTATGCCGTCACCGCTGCTATATACGGCGTTCTTTCCGTTGAGCTTCATCGTCAGCCACTTGCCCAGAAGGACATGCTGCGCGTCGGCATCCTCGTCGTAGGCATAGCGCACATAGACGATGTTGCCGTCGGTGACCGACGGTGTGGTGAGACCCGCACCGGCCAGCGAAGCTGTGATTTCCTTGGTGCTGATGTCAGTACCGGCAGTTATCTCGGTATAGGTGTCAGTGCTCAGGGTCAGGTTCTTGTAGTACGTGAAGTCCTTGGCCAGCGGGCTCTTGAAGTGGTCGGGGGTCTGCGGCAGCAGGTCGCCGCCGCTTTGGTAGCGCAATGACTCATGGCCGTCGTTGTCGATGATGCGGTAGTTATAGACGAATGGGCGGTAGAGATAGGTGTATGTCTCCTTCAACTTGTTGGCATCACCTGCCTCGGCCGTCGGCGTCACCAATGTCGTGAAGTCCCTCATGCGCAGGTTGTGATCGAAGCGCGGCATGAGCTGCATGTTGCCGTCCAAGTCCCGCACCGCCATGAACGTCTGGTTGGTCATGGCCCACTTGGAGTTGTCGTAGCCATCGCCCTCAACGGTCGTGGTGGCCTTGGCCGCCAGCGTGACGGCCTGCGAGCCACCATTGGTGTAATCACCCTTCATCATACCCTCTTCCACATACGCACGCTTCATCCCCAGCGTGAAGTACTGTGCATCATTCTTGCTGGAGATCTGTATGTTGTAGGGGTCGAAGCCGTTGGAGAAGGAGAAGCAACCGTACTTCTCGACGTCGTCAGAGGCGGTTATTATCTGTGCCACCTGGTTGGTGGCGTAGGGCGAGTCGCTGTCGTAGGCGTTGGGGTTGGTGGTGCCCCAGTCGTGGGCAATGGTGCCATAGCCCATCTCAGTGTCTATGTCGGCATTAGGCTTGACGTACCATAGCTCATTGCTCAGGATGCCGATATTGTCGATGATATACTGCGACGTGCTGCCGGGGTTGGGACCCACAGCGAGCTTGTTGCCCGTCTCGCCCTTCTTGGCTATATCGTCGCCCTGCGAGATGAGGAACTCGGCCCCCTCCTTGGTGCTGGGGTCGTAGCTCTGGGCATACTCCTCCTTGACGATGTAGGTGACATACTGGTCATACTGATTGCCCTTGTTATCTACGACGTTCTCCGACCCCCAGGGCGGCAAGTCGCCCAGCGAGGTGGAGCTGAAGTCGCTGCCGCCGATGCGTTTGCCCATGAGGTAGTACTGATGGAAGCCCGAGCGCTTCTTGGCGCTGGCCCAGAAGATGTACTCCTTCACCATGGGGCTGTCCCAGGTGCGCAGCACGTCCTCCTTTGCCAATTTGTCGGGGTCCTGGTCGCTGTAGGGCAGAGGCTTGCGCATAATCTCCCAGCCGTGCTGGTCGAGCAGGATGAGGGCGGGTGAGATTTCCGTCTTGACGAGGTCGAAGTAGCCCGAACCCATCTTCACCGTCTGGAACCAGTGCTCGCGCGTCTCCCAGCCTTTCTTCTTCTCGCCAGAGGCATTGTAGCCATTCCATCGCTTGGCGTTGGCCATCTTCTGATAGCTGTGGAACCCATACTGCCCTTCGCCAGTGCCTGTCAGCCGCTCGCGTAAGGAGGCCGGTGTGGCGGGCACCTCGAGGGAGCCGTCGGTGCGGTCGGTGCGCTCGCGCTCCTCACACAGTGGCAGCAGGTCGCTGAGGAGCTTTTTCTTCACCGTGTCGTAGGTCTTCCAGTATTGCTCAAAGGAGTTGACGACATAGCGCGGGTCCTCCCCGTCATCCTTATAGTCGCCGTCACTGTTCCTGTCGATGGGGGTGGTCACCAGCTGATACTGCCCCACGCTGCCCAGGACCATGTACTCGGTGGCCTGCACACCCGAGATATTGGGCCACACCAGGGCTGTGACCACCGTCTGGCCGTTGTCGTAGTCGTCGAAGGTCCTCGTGGAGAAGTAGGCGCTGCGCTCCAGACCGTCGTAAGTCTCCGTCTGGCGCGAGAGAATCTTCACATGGTAGGGGTCGTGGTTGCCGCTCTCTATGTACCACGCCCAGCGTGTGCGGGTGCTGGCGGCACCCTCCTGCTGCAGCTCATACTGCTTCTGGCCATATACGAAGAAGTTGCCGTCGCCGTTGCAATAGGGATAGACGGCCTGATATACGGCTTTCTTCTCGGCATCCGTCCCCGTGAAAGTACTGGGATCGGCCAGCATGCCGTCGCTGCCGTCCTCCTGCCGGAACTGGTCGCCCTGCTCGAACTTCAGCAGATACATCGTGGTGTGGTTCATATCGACCAAGCCGTTGGCGACGTAGGTGATATAGACATCATCGGGCGGCGTAGAGCCAAACACCTCATCCGAGCCATACGCATCGGAACAGGTCACGATGCCACTGCCATCGGTAGCAGCCTCCTTCCAGTAGGTGTAGTTGTCATAGCCTACCAGAGGGCTGAAAATGGCTGCGGGAATCTGTGGCTTCTCGTCTTTGGCATGACGTACCACCTCCGTCAGCAGTTCCTTCTTGGCGATGTCAATCAAGTGGTATGTCACGAGCTTGGCCGTACTTTTCCTGAGTTGGAAACGAATCACGGCATAGCCATGGGGGTAGTCGGCGTTGCTGTACATCTTGACCGTGGTGGCATCTGTGCGGCCTATATTATAATAGGTGGTGGAGGCATCCACGCTGTTGGCAGGGTCAATCTTGCCCGAAGCGTCAGCAGCCACACTCGTGGTGGCCATCACCTCATACATGCCGTCGCTCGTGCTGCTCTTGACAATGAAGCGGGTGGCCCCTTCAGGAATGGCGGGGAGGCCACCGACTTGATCCACCCAAGTGAATGTTCCTGTAGCCCAGTCGTCAACATGCACATATTTGTTGGCCTCACGGTTACGTATGGTCATGGCGTAGGGGTCGCCGCCACCCAGCACCCACAGGTTCTTTGCTAATCCGGAGTTGTCGCCATCGCCCTGGAAGTTCGCCTTGCTCTTGATGGTTCCGTCTTCGTTGGTTCCGTCTTCGTAATAGATGTACTCATTGTTCAGCAGCACGTTGAAGGAATTGCTCTCGGCATCATCATTGGTCAGGGGAGTCACCGCCAATGCCGGCAGTGCTGAATAGCTGACGAAGATATGGTTCAGGTATTCGTTCGCCGAGCCTTCAAGGCTGTTGGTGGAGGTGATAACATCGAAATCTGCACTACTCAAATCCACAGTCATACCAGTGCCTAACGTAGCCAAGCTCGCCGAGTGGTAGGTCTTGAACGTCAGCGTGCCGCCTTGCAAGAACGGGCTTCGGATAACCGCTGGTATGGCATCATAGTTGAGGGTCGTACCTGTTATCTGTTCCTCCGTGGCCATCACGGCGATGCGTCCGCTCGTATCGACAATGTAGTAGGTATAGGTCATCATAGGCAGCTCCAGCACCGACAGGCGTGCCATGGTCGAACTGCGGGAGCCGTCGCCGTTGAGCGGGCGCTTGCCCGATGCGTCCCAGCCAACCGTTACGGGTTGACTGTAGGTGTTGAACTGGCGCAGCCGGAAACAGCCGGCATAGTTGCCCGTGTTGTTGTCGTAGATGATTTCCCAGTCGGATTTAGGAATCTTCTCCCAGTATTCATTTTCGGCAGCCTTCTCATACTCGGCAACAAATCTACCCGCACCAGAGATTGAGGTATAATAGGTTCTACCGATTGTGAGGCGCGTCCCACTTGCTACGGCAACATAATCGCCTTCTATGTATTCATAGTAGTTGGACCTGTCAGCCACCTCAGTACCTTTAGAAGCGAAAGCTCCACCGCCTGTGTTTGAAGTGTAGTAAGTCTTTCCGATGGTGAGGGTCGTACCATTATCAACAGCAACATAATGGCCTTTAGCTTCATAGTAGTTGTACCCTGTAGCCTCCTCTGTACCACCGGCGATGAATGCCCCACCACCAGAATCTGAAGTGTAGTACGTTATCCCCCTTGTGAGGGTCGTGCCATTGGCGACGGCGGAATACTGAAGCTTCTTCTCAAAGTAATTCTCTCCATTGGACACCTGACCACTATAAGTGGTCTCTCCTTCACCCGAGTCTGAAGTATAATATGTATTCCCGACGGTGAGGGCTGTACCTTTGGGGACTGGCTTATAATAATACGTATCATCAGCCCCACTGCATAGCTGTTCTGCAGTGGATGTACCCTGTTTCAAGTATTGGAAGACGGGATTCGCAGGGTCTGCCTCACCCGCCTGCCGGTTCACGACTTTGAGTTCGTAGGGGTCGCCGATGAAGGCGAAATGGCTCTCGTGGGCATATTTCGTGTGTCCGGCGGTTCCGTCGCTTGTGCTGAATTGAACGGGGTCGCCGCTTTTGTCGTACCAGGTGATGTATCTCTCCTCCTTGTTCACATAGATGTTGTACCACTTCAGGTCGGCAAAGGCGGTGGATGACGTGCCCACCTCGAAGGGCAGTGATGCCGATACGTCGTACTTCAGCCAGATGTCTCTGATCTCCTTGATATCGGGGTCCTCGTGCTCGTAGAGGTCTTGGAAGGTTGCCCGTTCTATGGCTAAAGCTTTATCAGCGTATGTTCCCGTGATGCTGGTATATTTGCGTTTCAGGGCCTCCGGCACATAATTGATGAGCAACGAGTCCTTGCCGTAGTCGCTCCATTCAAAATTGGCTGTCAGGGTAGTCCCGGTAACAGGAGCTTTCACCTTGTAGATGTAGTCCCTGATCTCGTGGAAGCGTATCTGGTCGGCAGCCGTAAGGTTCAAGAATTTCGGTCCGGCGTATGGAAGTCCCTCGGGGGTATGCTGCATGAGCAGATACTGACCGCTGCTGTTGGGCACCCAGTCATGGTCGTTGACATTCACCCATGAGGCGGCAAGCGTGTAGCTTGCTATGGGGTGAGCCAGAAGCGTGAAGGAGAAATAGAGGTGGTCCAACACACCATTCTCCCTACTGTTACGACCATAAGCCTGGGGGGCAACGCCTCTATACCAGCCAGGTATGGTTTCCGAATCTATTGAGCTTTTGCCTTTATATGCCTGGTTTATTTCGTTCGTCACCCAGTTGGTCCTTATTGCATTAGCGCCAGACAGACTGCCATAAAACTGAGCATCTTTGTTGTTCTTCCAGTAGCCGTCCTCCTTATAGATGAAGTCGTCCCTGTCGTAGGCCGTCTGCAGGATGATGTTGTATGGGTCGTTGTTGGTCAGCTTCCACTTGAAATAGAATACGTTTCTATTCTGAACGTTCCGCTTGATGGTGACAGGACTATCGGAACTCAGGTCTGCCAGGCCGTTGAGGTAGCCGGAGGGGATGGCCTGTCCGCGGTTGCCTCGTTCCGGATTCATATTCAGGGCGTAGAACCATTTGCCATCATTGGTGCTGAACTCAATGTTATAGTGCTTGTTGCCCGTGAGGTCGAGCGTCAAGCCGTAATCCTCTTTCAGATAATCATGGTCGTCGTCCCAGACGTAGGTGACATAGATGTCGGTATTGGTGCCTACCGTCGCCCCTGCTGCCAAGGGCGTTTTGCCCTTGAAGTCGTAGGTGTAGAAGGTAGAGTTGTTGTTGGGGAATATCTTTGTCGGACCCGATTTTGTCACATCCGTATAGTAGGAGTAAGACTCATACTTCATCAACGGGCTCTTCAGCTCGGCGGGAATCTGGATCTCGTCAGTCTCGTCTTGTGTGACTGTTTTCTTGATGGCCTCGATGCGGTACGCTTTATTATTCGTACTTGCATTGCTGAAGGGCAAGGTGATGACATGATAAGTGACGCTCTTCGTGGCAGCCCACACCTCATTGGCCGTGGCGCCGGCGAGCAGCATCATCAGCACCAGCAATGTCCTTATATAGAGTATTTTCTTGTTCATTTTCGACGTCTTTATATGAGACTCTATGTTATGATATACTTGCCCAAGCATCACGTGTTGTCAGCCATTATGGTTCTTCTTGTGTGTTGGGCGGGATTCAGCCCTCACCACTGCTCGGTATATTTCTGCGTGTCCACCTGTATGCTTGTGGCGTTGACGGTGACGTTATAGACGTATTTGTAGCCGGCATTGAAGTATGTGCCGGAGCCGATGGTGAAGGTGTTGACGATGGTGTCGTCGCTCTTGCGGTAGAAGGTGATGGTCACGGTGCGCGGCGTGGCAGGGTTGCTGGGTCCGTTGGGCAGCACTATAGCCTCGAATGTGCGCACATATCCTGTTGGTGCTGCTGTGGCGCGCACGGTGTTGATGACCTGGTTGTCGGGCGCGACGATGATGGCGTCGCTGTAGATGTTGTAGCTGGCACTGACGGACTGGTGGTCGATGGTCACGCCGAGGTATGTGGCGTCGTTGAGTTCGTTCTCCAGCAGCCCCTCGCCCTGGCGCAGGTTGAACACGAGCTTCGTGAGGCGGTGGTAGAACATCAGCTCTATGGAGGCGTTGTTGTTGTTGACGTTGCCGGTGCGTGCGCGCATGAAGTCGATGGCCTTCTGCGACGTCTGCACGCTGACATCCACGGGTATGGCCGTGGGGTCGAGGTCAGCAGCGTCGTCGTAGGGATAGTAGCCATAGACATCCACGCTCTGCTCCGTGAGGTATATCTTCCCGCTCTGTGGCGTGAAGAGGCGGTAGGTGTTGCCCGACGTCTCGTAGTTGGTGCCGTCGTCGAAGGTATATTGCAGGTTCTTGGCCTCGCGTCCGTCCGAGGTGAAGGGCGTCGTCAGGTTGTGGATGGTCATATACACGCCGATGGCGTCGCCGGCTTCCCAGGCCGTCTCCACGGCGCGCGTGGCGCCCTCCACCTGTGGTTCTATGCCCGCCACGATGCGCAGCGGCACGCGTCCGTCGGCGTCGGCGGGGGCCACGCCCTCGTCGCTGCTGCATGCCGCCAGCAGCGACGCACCTAATAATATGCTGAGTAAATGCTTCATTGTTCTTCTCCTTCCACCTCCTGCGGGTCCGTCGTCTGCCAGGCCGTGATGGCGGCGCGCAGTGCGATGTCCATCTGGTTGAGGGTGACGTCGATGTTGAGGTTCTTGCCGGCCTTGTAGGCATCGGTGTAGTCGCTGAGGATGAGCGTGGCCGTGCCGATGTTGTCGGCATCGTTGACCCACGAGCCGCCGCTGTGTGTGGTGATGTGGTAGGTCACGCTGACGCGCGCCCGCTGCACATACTCCGTCTGGCCCACGGGCAGGGGTATGTAGAACACGCCCTTGTCGGCCCACGTCTCCTTGGTTACCGTCTCCTCATGGCCTGCCTTCACGTAGCGATAGACCGGCACGGGGGCGTCGGTGGCCGGGTCGATGATGGTCACGGTGCGCGTGCATGTGGGGCTCTCGCTCTGTATGGCCTGCCACACGGGGTCGGCGGTGGCCCAGTCGGGCAGGGCGCTGTTCCACAGCACGAGGCGCGCCTTCGCTATGAGGGTGTATTCTATCGAGAAAGCCGTGACCACCACCTGTGCCTCGGTGGCGCTGCCGGTGGTGTGTCCGATGGTCTGGTTCTTGAGGCCGGTGGAGCATGCCACGGTGAGCTGCTCGCCGGCACATGCCAGAGCGTGCTTGAAGCTGAAATGCACGACGCCATCCACGGCGGGCTTCGTCTGGTCGAGCTGCGGCTGCGCCAGCAGCAGATCGACCTGGCTACCGACATCGTCGTGGAGACGATAGGTGAGCCACGGGTTGCCCGTGTCGGCCTGGCTGCTGAACGAAGGTATGCAGTAGCCGGCGGCGCCGGTGGCGTTGTCGCTGTAGGGGGCGTAGGCAAAGAAGCTCACGTAGTGGGGCAGCTCGCCCGTGTTGATGGCGGCGTTGGTCTCGCCCTCGCCGTTGGGCCAGTACTTCAGCGGGGTGTAGGTCCAGGAGGCAGATGCAGGAGGCGCAGCCTCCTGCCACCAGACACGCTCGTTGTACATGAAGTCCGGGCGCACGTTGCTGTCGAGATAGCGGTAGAGGCCCGTGTAGCAGCCGAACACGCCGAAGGCCTTGGCCTGCAGCGTGGTGAGGTCGTTGATGGCGTTGGCAGCGCGCGTGCCGGCGGCGGGCAAGGGGCTGCCGGCGGCCGTCATGTCGGCGGTGAAGCCCACGGCGGCCGTGCCCGGCCGCCCGGCCACGCCCGGGCTGTCGCTGTCGCTGTCGCTGTCGGCGCAGGCGGCGGCGAGCATCAGGGGCATAGCGGCGAGCATACACCTTATTATATTATATATGGTAGCATTGCTGTTCATGCTGAAGGGATGTCCGTGTGAGAAGTCTTTGCTGTCATGGCGCCCGCAGCCCGGCGCGTCATTCGTCGCCCGGCACATGGACCGTGGCCGTGGCGCCGTCGGCCCACGGCGTCACCGTGGCGTCGGCCTTCACGCTGGCGAGGCCGAGATGCAGGTGCAGGGTGTATTGCTTGCCCGGCTGCATGGTGATGGTGGCTCCGGTGCCGTCCTTGATGTAGAGGCTTATGGTGTTCTGCATGGAGCTGCCCGGCGTGGCCCCGTCGCCGAGGCGGTTGACCACGAGCTTGGCGTCGTAGGTCTCCACGTCGTAGGTGATGGTGACGCGCAGCGGGGCGGCGTTGGGGATGACGTAGATGGGTGCTGCCAGCGCGGCGGCTATCTCTTCCGTTGTGGGGTCGGCGGGGTCGGCGTAGGCCCATGTGCTGACGTCGAAGAGGTTCGTGGCGGTGTTGGTGACGCCCGTGCGTGTGGCGTCGGTGGCCACCAGCTGCGTGGCAAACTGCGTATTGTCGTAGGGCGCACCCTGCACGATGGCGGGGTTCAGCCCGGTATGTCTCTCGTTGGGGTCGGCGGCCATGCCCTCGCGGCCGTCGCTGCGGCCGTCGGCCACGGTGTAGGGCCATTTGTCGGGGGCGCAGTCGCAGTCGGGGCCATACCACTGGCCGTCGTACAGGTCCAGCTCGCCCTGGTCGGTGAAACCCTCGAAGGCCATGCTGCGCACCCAGATGCGGGTGTAGGCGTCGGGGGTGTTGGTGTGGCCGCCCTGCTCGTCGATGTCGGCGTCGATGCGCACGTTCAGGGCGGCGAGGCGGTGGTGGAAGCTGAAGGTGATGGGTGCGGCGGCGGTGGCGTCGCCCTCGGGCTTGGTCCTGTTGAGCGCAGGCTCGCCCCAGCACAGGTCCACGCTGTGTGTGGGGCGCGTGTCGATGGCGTAGCGCACCCGGGGGTGGCCGGCGTCGATGGGGCGCGTCATGGCGGTGATGCCCGTGGTGCTGCCGTCGGCAGCGCAGCCCGTGGCCTCGACCACCGCCGTGTAGGGTGCGTAGGCGTAGAAGCTCACGTAGTGGGGCATGCGCCCCGTGACGCCCGTGGCCTCGCCCTCGCCGTTGGGCCAGTACTTCAGCGGGGTGTAGGTCCAGGATGCAGGAGGCGCAGCCTCCTGCCACCAGACACGCTCGTTGTACATGAACGTGGGCAGCGCCGTGGCCTCGTAGGGGTGGGTGCCGGTGTAGTAGGCCAGGACGCCGAAGCCGCCGGCGCTGTGGGCGCCCGTCTGCAGCGAGGCGAGCGTCAGCACACCGGCCGTGCCGCCGCGCGTGGTGCCGCGGTTGATGTATGCGTCGAAACCGATGGCTTGAGCCCCGACGCTGCCGCCAACGGCAGTGGCGCCGTCCTCAACGCCCGCACAGGCCGCCAACGCCAATGCGGCGGCCAGCATCAACAGCGATGGTTTCGTGTACATCATTGACATGACATATTACTCATTATACATGCACCCACTCGGGGGCTTTCGGGTGAGACGGGATGACAGCTCGCTATGGTGTTGTGATGGTGTTTTCTGGCAACTCAACATCCGCTGCGTCACCAGCCGTCCAGTCGTCTGCCACCGAGGCATCGAACTTCACGTCCTTCATGCCGAGCTTCAGGTTCAGGGTGTAGCTCTTGCCGCTTTCGAGCTTTTCGAACACGGCCCTCTTCAGGATGCGGTTTTCCACCGAGCTGCCACGCGTCTCCCCATCGCTCAGGGTCACCGGCAGCTTGCTGTCGATGGTCTCGACGTCATACACTATCTCCACATCGACCTTCTCGCCGGTGGGGATCACGTAGATGCCACCCGTGGCCGCTGTGGAGCCATTGCAGAAGAGATTGACGGCAGAGGCCGAAGGGACACCCGTGCGCAGGCCCGCGCCGGAAATCCATGCTCCTGCCGACAGCTGGGCGGCGTCCTGCACCAGCTGAGGGTTCAGGCCCAGCACCGTCTCGTTGACGGCCTCAACACCTGCCATGCCTTCGGCGCCATCCTTGCGGCCGTCATATACGGTGACGCTCTCGCCCATCTCCAACTCGTTGTTGCCATAGTAGTCTATCCAGCGGGCTGTGTTCGCCACGGGGTTGTTAAGGTTCAGCGCCGCACGCCTGGCGATGCCCGTGAAGCGTATGCTGCGCACCCACACTTTGGTTGCTGTGGCGCCGTCGGTTGCCGTCCAGCCGGAGGTGTTGTCTGTCTGCACGGTGACGGTCAGCTGCGACGTGGCATGCTGGAACGAGAATTCGATTTTCTTCCCGGTGCCATCGGGCTTGCGCACATTGAGCCACGGCTTGCCTGCAGCGATGGTCTGCGAGGAACCGTTAGTTGCCCACGTCACAGCGGTTGCTCTGGTTGTGGCCCAACACAGGTCCACACCTTTCGCCTGGTCAAACGAGGTGTAGTACTGTATGACAGGGTCGCCCTGAAGGGTGTTGCGCTTCATGCCCATGATGCCCCACTGGTTGGCGGGGTCGCTGACATCGACACCTCCGATGAGCAAACCTGTGGCGGGGTCAGTGTTCACCCAAGGCAGATAGGCAAAGAAGCTCACGCGGTCCATGTCGGCGCTCGATGCTGCCGAGCCGTGCTCGTTGGGCCAGTACTTGGTCAGGGTGTAGCCAAAGGCGGAGCCATCGTACTTCACCTGCTCGTTGTACATGAAGTTGGGCGTATAGACCGGGGTGTAGTCGAAGTTGTCGGTGTAGTAGGCGA
>Ga0247610_10002136_pt1 | contig 23340 bp, 26 predicted proteins | sample 174DNAGHGhighgp2_FD_193483 | JGI IMG/M metagenome (GOLD analysis project Ga0247610, IMG submission 193483) | Sheep rumen microbial communities from Palmerston North, Manawatu-Wanganui, New Zealand - 1742 DNA GHGhigh gp2 | ecosystem: Host-associated > Mammals > Digestive system > Stomach > Rumen...
CCTCCAGCAACTCAGGGTCGATGTTCCATGTGTCGGGCTCGGAGTCCACCAACACAGGAGTAGCCCCGAGGTAAGTCACAGGATGTGTGGAGGCGCAGAACGTAAAGCTCTGTACAATCACCTCATCCCCGGCCTTCACACCACAGTTCAGCAGCCCCAGATGCACAGCGGCGGTGCCGGAGGAGAGTGCTACGACACGCTTGTTCTGGCCACAAAATTCTTCCAAGTCTTTTTCGAAGCCGTTCACATTCGGCCCAAGGGGCACCACCCAGTTGGTGTCGAAGGCTTCCTGGATATATTTCTGTTCAAGTCCTGCCTCGGACATGTGCGCGAGACAGAGGTAGATGCGTTTGTTTGACATATTTGTTGGGTTAATGGGTTACAGTTAAGGGTTAAAAGAGTGAATGGTTAATGGTTAACCGTGGAGACTGCATGATATGACGGCGCTACTTCCGCCACACCATCTTGTTCACAACTCCGACATAGCTCTGGATGATGCGGACCACCTTGGTGGAGACATTTTCATCCACGTAGTCAGGCACGGGGATGCCGTGGTGACCGTCCCTGATGAGCTCGACGGCGATATCCACGCTCTGCAGCAAGCCCTTGGTGTCGATACCGCTCAACACGAAACAGCCTTTGTCCAATGCCTCGGGACGCTCGGTAGAGGTGCGAATGCACACGGCAGGGAAAGGATGACCAATGCTGGTGAAGAAGCTGCTCTCCTCAGGCAGTGTGCCGCTGTCGCTAACCACTGCAAAGGCATTCATCTGCAGGCAGTTGTAGTCGTGAAACCCCAGAGGCTCATGCTGAATCACGCGTTTGTCAAGCTGGAACCCTGAAGCTTCCAAACGTTTGCGAGAACGAGGATGGCAAGAATACAAGATTGGCATATCGTATTTCTCAGCCATCTTGTTAATGGCATTAAACAGCGAAAGGAAGTTCTTCTCCGTATCAATGTTCTCTTCTCTATGAGCGCTCAGCAGAATATATTTACCTTTCTCCAAACCCAGACGCTTATGAATATCACTGGCCTCAATCTCTGCCAAATTATTGTGCAGGACTTCCGCCATAGGCGAACCAGTTACGTATGTGCGCTCCTTAGGCAAACCAGTGTCTGCGAGATAGCGGCGGGCGTGCTCACTGTAAGCCATGTTCACATCACTGATGATGTCCACAATGCGGCGGTTGGTCTCCTCGGGCAGGCACTCGTCCTTACAACGGTTTCCGGCCTCCATGTGGAAGATGGGGATATGCAGGCGCTTGGCGCCAATCACACTGAGGCAACTGTTGGTGTCACCCAGTACCAGCACTGCATCAGGCTTTACCTCCACCATCAGCTGATAGCTCTTGGCAATGATATTACCCATGGTCTCGCCAAGGTCATTACCCACGGCTTCCATATACACATCAGGATCAGCCAACTTCAGGTCCTTGAAGAAAACACCATTCAGGTTGTAGTCGTAGTTCTGACCAGTATGCGCCAGCAAGGTATCAAAATACTTGCGGCACTCGTTTATTACTGCTGCCAATCTGATAATTTCAGGACGTGTTCCTACAATGATAAGCAGCTTCAGTTTTCCATTATCTTTAAATTTTGCCATTTCTTTCTTATTTAACGGGATCAAAAAATGTATCTGGTTTATTAGGATTGAATATTTCGTTGCAGTACATCACCGTCACCAAGTCCTCGGTATCGGAAAGATTAATGATGTTATGAGTATATCCAGGCAACATGTGGACGGCTTGGATGTGGTCGCCAGAGACTTCCCATTCCAGCACTTTGCCTTCGGGATCGTTGAGGTTGCGTTGCTGAATGAGGCCATGGCCTTTCACCACAATGAACTGCTCAAACTTGGTGTTATGCCAATGCTGGCCTTTGGTAATTCCGGGCTTCGAGATATTGATACTCACCTGACCTGCATTGAGAGTGTGCACCAGCTCGGTAAAGGAGCCACGATCATCCACATTCATCTTCAGGTCAAAAGCGGTCTTCTCGTAAGGCAGGTAGCTGAGGTATGTGCTGTAGAGCTTCTTAGCAAAGCTATTAGCGGGAATCTCAGGTATCATCAGCGTCTTGGGCTGCTCGGTGAAGGTTTTGAGCAGCTCCACAATTTCGCCCAAGGTCACCTTGTGAGTGATAGGGCAATAACGATACTTACCTGTTTCGACTGGCTCAACATCCAGTCCGTTGAACTCGCAACGATGCCCCTTACCTTCCAAGATGGCTATCATCTCATCAACGAGATCATCTATATACAGCAACTCTAATTCCACAGACGGGTCGTTGACGTTATATGGAAGGTCATTAGCGAAAGCATTGCAGAAAGTGGCTACGGCTGAGTTGTAGTTTGGACGGCACCATTTGCCAAACAGGTTAGGGAAACGGTAAACATGAACATCAGCACCTGTCTCTTTGCTATACTCTAGGAACAGATCCTCACCTGCTTTTTTTGAACGGCCATACTCACTGTTGCCAAAACGGCCGGTCAACGAAGCTTGTTGGGAACTTGAAAGCATCACAGGGCAAGTATTCTTGTGCTTTTTAAGCGTATCCAGCAACGTGCTGGCAAAGCCAAAGTTACCCTGCATGAACTCCTCCTGGTTCTGCGGACGGTTCACACCGGCAAGGTTGAACACAAAGTCCGTTTCAGCGCACCATTTATCCAACTCTCCCGGAGTGCTATCTAAATCATACTCAAAAACCTCTTCGATGGAAAGATCCGGAAAGCGGCGGTCTTTGCCGTCACGTATGTTTTTCAGGGCGGCACAAAGGTTCTTTCCCACAAAACCTTTAGCACCAGTTACCAAAATTTTCATATTCTCTTTTTTTCAACATTAACGCCCGTTAATTGACAGTATAATTTCCCATTAATTATTCTTCATCGTCATCCGGCAAGTATCTGTAGTCGGCCTCCTCTACAGGCTCCATATTGCGATCCACGAGGAAGCATTCATTGGCGTTTTTATCATACGCCCAGCGCTCACCTACCAGACTCTCTTCACCAAAGTTAATGAGTAGCCCAAGTGGTTTGCGTGTAAGACAGAGATAGTTACACAGCTGTGCTCGATGACCTGACACCAGACCAGTTACTGACTTCAACTCCACAATAATGTCGTCCACCACAATATCCATCCTGTATTTTTTCTCCAAAAGGTGCTTCTTGTAGTATATCGGCACCTCTATCTCCCTGTCGTTGGCAATGCCACGGTCGAGCAACTCCAAGTGCATTGCTTCCTGATACACCGGCTCAAGCAGACCATAGCCCAGCTCGGAGTGAACCGTCATAGCTGCACCAATGATTTTGTAGACTTTGTTGGCATACTTCGAAAGGTTGGTCATGGAAGAGAGAAATTAATGAATAATTAATGATAATTAATGTTTTAAACCAAATTGGGTATTCCTGCTAACTCGTTTTGGATATACGTCAGGCTTGCAATCTTCGCCTTGGTCTCTTCGAGATTCAAACGGCGGGTGTTGTCTGAGTTGAACTCCTCAATCGTCACCTGCTTCACGTCGCCGTCCTTGAAGTACTTGTCGTAGTTCAGGTCACGGTTATCTGCCGGCACTGCATAGAAGTTGCCCATGTCGATGGCCTTGGCCGCCTCTTCCTTGGTAAGCAATGTCTCATACATCTTTTCGCCATGACGGATACCAATGACTTTGATCTCCTCCTTTTTGCCGCCAAACAGCTCACAAACAGCCTCGGCTTGCGTTTGGATGGTGCAGGCAGGTGCTTTTTGGACGAGAATGTCACCGTTTTTGCCGTTCTCAAAGGCAAACAATACCAAGTCAACAGCTTCTTCAAGTGACATAATGAAGCGGGTCATCTTGGGCTCGGTCAGGGTGATGGGGTTGCCCTTACGGATCTGGTCAATCCACAACGGAATAACCGAGCCTCGGGAGCACATCACATTGCCATAACGTGTGCAGCAGATCTTGGTATCGCCGCTCAGACGGCTCTTGGCCACGGCAATCTTCTCCTCGATGGCCTTGGTGATGCCCATCGCATTGATGGGATATGCTGCCTTGTCGGTTGACAGGCAGATGACACACTTCACGCCGGCATCGATAGCGGCATCCAGCGTGTTATCTGTACCCATCACATTGGTCTTGACGGCCTCCATGGGGAAGAACTCGCAGCTGGGCACCTGCTTCAGGGCGGCTGCATGGAACACGTAATCCACACCCTTCATGGCGTACTTCAGCGTGCTCTTGTTGCGCACGTCACCAATGTAAAACTTGATTTTGTTGGCCACCTCCGGCATACGTGCCTGGAAATCGTGACGCATATCATCCTGCTTTTTTTCATCGCGGGAGAAGATGCGAATCTCACCAATATCGGTTCTTAAAAAACGGTTCAGCACGGCATTGCCGAAGCTGCCGGTACCTCCTGTGATGAGGAGGGTTTTGTCTTTGAATACACTCATGGGAATTATTTTGATTTTGTTGTTATTTGCCAGTACACTTCTTGTTGTTGAGTGAATGTTAACAGCGAAGTTCAACAACAGCCGAAGGATCATCAAGTTTTCGTCCATTCATTGGACAGGAGACGTTTTTCATTGGTTAATGTTTTCTATTGCAGTCAGTTTTGTAGTCAACTGCAAAAATGCGAAGTCCTCAGGAGGTGTGCAAAACAGTGGTTACCGTAAATTCACCATCCAACACTTGTCCATTATGCACTTGCTGTCGACATCCAAGGAGATTTCCTTCTGGGCATAGTGTGGCAACGATTAGGGTCATTTTTTTGTGTAAGTCTAGCGTTGTTGGGGTAATGAAGTGCTGATGGTGTACTATTTATGATTCTTCAACAGGTTTTTTTATGATTACAGTATTAGATTGGATTGATTTTGATTTTTTCATGGCATGCCTCTTGTCAATGCACTTGATTTTAAAGCCAATGCAATCTTTTTCCTTGATATAGTACTCGTTATTAGAAATGTCGCCTAATCTGAAGTAAAACTCTATTTCATCTTTTCGGTTAAAATTGTTGATAGTTGCCTCAGCAGCATTCTTGTTTTGAAAGTTGCGTTTAATCTTATGGTGATCAACACCTTCTTTAGAGGACGTTGAACAATCTATTATACACCCAGTATTATCAAATTGAAAAATCACTTTAAAATGTTCAATATCTTTGTTTGTCGTATTCCTTATCTTGAAACGCTTGATGTACACATTGTTGAACATAGTGCCGTCTTCAATAGCCAGTGGGATTTTTGATTGAATATCATCTTCTAAGTAATAGCATTTCATCGTTTGAAGCCTACGATTGTGTTTTTGTGCCAATTGTGTCAAAAGACTACCCGCTAATCCTCCTCCACAGAGAGAAAGAACAATTTTTAATGTTTCAGCTTCCATGGCAACTACACATTAAAATTAAACGTAATTGTGTCATTGGAGCTTACGCTATAACTTGCAAATCGTGCATTTACCCCATATTTGACGCAATATTGTTTTGCCTTTGTAACACTCCCACTCGGTACGACAATATAGAATGAAGCGTCAATCTCGGTTGCATATTTTCTCCACTGCTGACTGGCTTCATTTTCAGTTACCGAATCAGCCGTTTCAATCTCCAATATAAATTTGACCGTTTTTTCATTCTTGGTTGTCATAACAACATCGGGATAATTGTCACCAATACCTGCATTTTTGTGTTGGCCCGGATTGGTATAGACATCATAATCTCTTTGATTTAGATGTCCTACAATCTGACGAATAACTTCATCATGCAAATTTTCAATCATAATAATACAAATGCAATTTTTATTTTACGAAAAATGCTTAATAATGCAATCGATACAGATTTGTATGCCATTACCTTACAAAAAAACAGCAGTTCTTTAGCATCGTCACACATCTTCCTCCTTATTTCTCTGTCTCCTCCTCGACTAGAACAAACACCTTTCAAAACTTCATCCATCACCTCTCCATTATCTCATCTGATTCGAGTGGCTTGTATGCACCATCCTTGCATTCCAGCAACACCGAACCGGTCTCCAAGCACTCCAACGAGTGCCATCTACCCTTCTCCACATTGATGCAGCGCACATCGCCGTTGGCATCCAATAGCACACTTTCGGTCTTGTTACCGGCATCATCATAGAAATGCCAACGGATTTTGCCGCGAAGCACGGTCACCGTTTCGCTTGAGGCGAGATGCCTGTGTATCGGCATTATCGTGCCGGGCTCCAAAGCATTCAGCATCCGCTGGGAGTTATCTTCTGAGGTGTTGCGCAAATCGTAAGCTTGGCGCAACCTGGGCGAAGCCTTGGCTTGGGCTGATAAATCGTCTAATAATTTCTTATCTATGATCATAAACCCTTAAACTCTTAACCTTAAACTCTAAACTTTATCAGTTCCTCCCATTAAACGCCTCCATCGTGGCAGCGGTGGCTGAGTTAATATCCTTGCGCATCAGCACATTCTTGATGGTGATAAAGACGACTTGGATGTCCGTCCACAAAGTGCAATGATCCACATACCACACGTCCAGCTCAAATTTCTCTTTCCAGCTGATGGCGTTGCGGCCGTGGCATTGAGCCCAACCACTGATGCCCGGACGTACTTCATGCCTGCGGGCTTACTCCGGTGAATACAATGGCAAGTATTGCACCAACAACGGACGAGGACCAATCAACGACATGTCGCCTTTGAAAACGTTGATCAACTGTGGCAACTCGTCAACCGAAGTGCTGCGTACAAATTTGCCCACCTTGGTCAGGCGTTTCTCATCGGGCAACAGATTGCCGTTAGCATCCCGCTCATCCGTCATGGTCTTGAACTTGATCACCTTGAAAATCTTGGCATCCTTGCCGGGGCGGTCTTGCGTAAAGAAAGCGCCGGCACCCTTATTGGCAAAATGCAGGAAGATGGCCACTAAGATTAAGAACCAACCAATTAACAATAGGGCTATGCCCGAAATCAGGATGTCTAAAACCCTTTTGAAAAAGTGCTTATACATGGCTCATGATTGCGTTATAGGTGTTTTCCACCAAATAGTTCTCTTTCAAGAACTCATACCCCTTCTCGCCCATCGCTTTGCGGTCGCTGTGAATCATCTTGTCAAGAATCGCTGTGAATGCCTCAACAGAGTTGCTTTCGCACCAGTAGCCATAGCCGTTGGCCTCGGCAATCGGCCCCATGTCGCAGTTGGGGTCAGTGGCGCAAAGCACGGGCATCTTATTCTCCAGATAGCTCAACAGACGCGAAGGATAATTTGGTATAGTGAAGCGATGGTCGAGGAATATCAGTCCCACATCACAATTGCTCACCAGCATATCATAATCCTCCTTAGGCAACCCCTTCATCACCGTCACATTCGTGTGATTCGTGCTATTCGTGTTCGCTGAAGAGCCATTCTCTAATTCTCTAATTCTTGATAAATTAGAATCATACCATTCTTGAAGTTTCGGTAATTCTGTTCCCGTCCCCACCACCACAAAGTGGCAATCCGTCCTGCCCTTCACCGCATCCAGGCACTTAATCAAATAATCAATCCCCTGCGGCTTCCCCAGATTTCCGCCATAAATAAATATAGGCTTATCCGTTGGCAGGTTATACTTCTTCCTGATGTAATACCGCTCTGCCTTCTCCTGCCCATCCTGTGAGCTGTAAGCCTTAAGCTCTAAGCTATTTGGCGCCACTTCAACCCGTTTAGCATCCACTTCTGGATTATGCTTCAACACGAACTCTACATTCGCCAGACTCATACACCCGATATAATCCGAGAAGGCATACAACTTCTTCTCTTTCCTACGGAAGAACTTATACAGCAGCCCCTTTACGCCTGTTGTTGTCATCATGCCTAAATCAACTGCATTCTGCGGGAAAATGTCTTTCAGTTGTAGATACGACACTGCCTGCGGGTTCTGTTGCTTCAAGTACTTAACCACATTGGTAAACGTAATAGGAGGCGTACTGTAAGTAATCAGGTCAAACTTCACGCCACCCAGATACCTCTTGATAGCCGTCTTAAACTGACGCTCTATCAGCAGTGTGCCTATTCCCTTCTCCACGATGTTCGTCTTCTGAACATTCAGTGTCTTCACATTCAGAATCTTCACCCCGTGGCTCTCCACCAACGAAGTCTCTTTTCCCAGCCTCCTTTCAGCCGCTGTGACAATATATACCTGATGCCCTTCATCCCGGAACTTCCGCATCAAGTCCTGATAGATGCCTCGCTCCTCAATGTCAGAAATACGTACAAGTGTAAGGAATACTATATTCATCCTTTTCGCTATTACTCAACGCCTTTGCTTTTCAGAATCCGGATAATATCACCAAAAGACTTCATTTCGCCAATCTCTTCCGGCTCTAAGGTTACGTCAAACTCGCTTTCCAGTTCAACGACCAGATTCAACTGACCCATTGAGTCCCACTTCTCACAGGTCATCTGAGAACAAGTCTCGTCAACGGTATCTAACTCAAACAAATCCTTCAGGATTTCCAATACTTTTTCTTCCATATTTGTTACTATTTTATTGATTATTCTCTAATTCTTATTCTTGATGATTTTATTAGTGCCATTCGTTCGATTCGTGGTCGCTACTTGACAGCTATGTGGTAATAGTCTTTAGTGGTCAAGTCTGCATTCTTTAAATCCAACACATATGATTTCTTGCCATCAGCATCTTCTGCCTCACAAGCGAATCCGCACTTCTCATAGAAATCTTTCACCTGTGCATTCTTGGCCGTTGGTATATACTCTGCTTTAATACTCTCTACACCATTATCCTTGAACATTGAAAGTATCTTCTTGGCAAATGCAATCTCGATACCCTTACCCAAGATACGGCAACTTAACAGGAACGTATCAATTCCCCAACCCTTGTTATCATTAAGGTTATCGTTAGGGTTAATCATTATGCAACCCGTAATACCATTGTCACCAAACATATCAGCCACACTAATGCACCAGATTTTCCAACCCTGTTCCACGAACTGCCGCACATCAGCATCCGCATAACGCTTGGTAGTCAGATTAAACTGGTTGGTCTTTTGCGTCATCTGGGCAATACGAGGAATGTTGAACTCATTGGCCGCCTCAATGGTTATCTGTATATCCAGACTCTCCAAGAAGGAATCAAAGTCCACAAAACTCCGCTGTGCCTGAGCACGTTGGGCATTGGCCTTATACTGCTCTGTCTTCTTCTTGTCTTCACTAGTCACAGAATATACCCTAAAGTATTTCTCTACCAGATCCTTGAAGAACACGGGCAACTCGTAAGGTTGTGCAGGAAACTCAGGCACCTCTACCATCGGAAGCATCTGCTTGATCAACTCCCGCTCCGTGGGATTGTCATCCACAAACACAAAGCTATCCAAACCGATATTCAGTTCTTCTGCTAGTTCCTTCATGTTCGTAGCCTTGTCCGTCCAGTTGATGCGCCAAGTGGCAAAGTTATCCTTTTTCAATATCATAAAAGGATTCTTCTCCCAAGCCTCCAACACGTCAGCCTCGTTGTTCTTTGAGCATACTGTCAGTATAACACCTGTCTTGCTCAGTTCCAACAATGCCTCTTGCCAGTAGTGGAAAGCCTTGCCGGGATAGTCGCCACCAAGTTTGATGCCTTCAATACCATCCTCACCCAGTACGCCACCCCAAAGGGTGTTGTCCAGGTCAAGTACCAGACATTTCTTGCGCTTCAGGGCTATCTCATCCAACTTCCGTGACCACCATGCCATAAAGGGTTTTGTCACTTTCGGGTTCATCCCCATCTGCGAGATAAACCAGAACTTCCAGTCGAACACTTCTTCCGCAGGATAATTCCGTGTAAACTCCCGAATATCCAGCATCTTCACATTGTTGTGTGCGGCTTCTGCCTCAACCAAAGCAGCATTATACTCTGCCACCGAAGCCATCAGCTCAGTACCCAACGTAAAAGGCACACTATATGCACCTTCATCCATCGTCAGCACAATGAACGGTTTGGCGGCATCAACCTGTGCCAGAACGAACGCCAATTTCTGTGCGTACCCTCTTATTTCAGAGCAAAGTACCTCCTGGTCATACTTCACCGGCAGCTGATAGAACCACACATACCCGTCCACTTCCATTGGGACAAATGAGATGTCATCATACCCGCTGAACGTGTAATCCTTCGGAAAGAACCGCTCTACAGTATTGTTCCTAAATACAAACATATTCTCTGATTCTCAAATTCTTGACTATAAGATATTCGTGTCATTAGTGAAATTCGTGTTCAGTCAATAATCTCCGCAGGAGCCTCCACAAGTTCTATCAGCCCCACATTCTTGTTATACAGGAAACAAACCCTGCTACCACGAAAAGCCACCGCAGGTTCTGGCTTACTAGTCAGTACATACTTCTCCTTACGCAGTTGCTTCACCGCCTCTTCGATATCCTCCACCACATAGCAGCAGTGATAAGGAGTCACCCCATTCTTCTCCAACGTCTTGCATACCGGCGAAGTTTCATCTACGGGAGCTAGCAGTTCCACAATAGGAGCACCTTCCTTAGTCAGCCAGCAGATGTTCACGTTCTGAATAGGGTCAAACACAATATCCGACATACGATACCCAGCACCCTCATAGATGGCTGCCGTGGCATCGATGTCTTTCACCGCCACACCGATATGGTGAAATTTCATTTCTTCAAGCATATTCCCAAACCGTTATGGTTAACGTTATCGTTAAGGTTATTAATACTCTATAACTGGGGATACTTTACAGTCCTTCAGCGACACATAAGCGGTTGCCCAAGAAAGGCCAGCACCAAATCCACATACGATGGCATCCGACAGTTCCGTATTATTCAGTTCTGAACTGATGGTCAGCGGTATGCTTGGAGAACTGGTATTACCATATCTGTCAAGGCAATAAGGAACCTTCTCTGCAGGACACTTGATACGCTTAATGATAAAGTCGGTCATAAACTTATTCGCCTGATGCAATACTACGTGTCCCACATTATTAATGTCAACGTTGGCCGTTGTACAGATTCCTTTTATAGACTTGGCCACTACTCGCATTACGAAATTGAAAACCTCCATACCATTCATATAGATTTCGGTATCTCTCAGTATGCTGCCGTCTTTCTCTTCGTGTTCCATCAGTGCTTCTTCCGTCACCATATAGCGACCGCCACCTGCCTTTACTTTTACGGCATCCTCTCCAGCTCCGTCACTATACAAGGCGAAATAGCTATCTGCGGCACCTTCGCATTTTTCAATGAGGGTTGCCGTTCCGGCATCACCATACAGAGGCTCATCCACCTTATCTTTCGGATTGATAATTTTCGAGAAGGTCTCACCGTCTAATAGTAGCACTCGGTTGATTCCTTCCATGGAAGCGTAAGCCATAGCCGTACTCAAAGCATAAACCCAGCCAGAGCATCCTAACGAGAGGTCGAGTGCTGCCGTTGTGGTGGGCAGTCCCAGATGGTGCTGCAATATTGGAGCTGTTGCTGGAATCTTATAGTCTGGCAACTGGCTCAGGAACAACACCATGTCAATACTATTACGGTCAAAGTTGTTGTCTTCAAACAGTTTTTCTGCTGCCTTAAAACACAAATCGCTTGCCGTCACATCCGGCTCTGCTATTCTCTTCTCTCTAATGCCCACACTCTCTACGGTCTTTTCGTCCGTATTGATGCTTTTCTTTTTGGGCACACATGCCGTGATGGCACTTATCTTTACATTCTTAAACTGTATATATGCCATTGTTGTTTTTCTTGTTGTTTACAAAGTGGAACCTCCGTCTATCTTAAACCGCGAACCTGTCACCCAACGAGAGGCATCCGAAAACAGATACATAGCAAGATAGGCCACGTCCAAGGGGTTTCCGAAACCTAGAGGATACATTTCCTCCTGTTTCTTCCACTGGTCGTCAGATATGTTCGACAGTGTTCCTACCAATTCTGTTTTGATCATCATGGGCATAATGCTGTTGCTTCGAATCTTTCTTCCCAACAACTCCTTGGCGTATGTTCTCATCAGTCCATTTACTGCTGACTTTGAAGCCGCATAGATGCCCAGTCCGGGTTCAACTTCTTCTGCTCCTGCACTACTCATCCACACCAGTGAGCCGCACTTGTTAATTTTCTTTTTGCCTAACAGGTAACGTAGCATCATGGCGGGTGCTATCACATTCACATTCAGCACACGGTCAATCTTCTCTCTCGTGTAGAACTTTGCCAATGTAGTATCTGAAACGCCTGCGCAAAGGAACACGCCATCCAGTTCGGGTGTATCTGCTGCAAGTTGTTGCAGGAAGGCTTCATCGCAAAGATTTCCCGCGAAAAGGAGATGTTCTTTCTCCCCTTCCAGCATACCAAGAGTCGCCTTCAGCCCTTCTTCGTTCAGGTCAACCAGCACTAGTCGCGCAGCATTTTTTGAGCACTCTACACTGGTACACCGTCCTATTCCGGAAGCCGCACCTGTTATCAGGATGGTCTTCCCTTCCAATGAATACGGATTATACATACCCATTATCCCTGATACCTTTCACATACAATGTTATAGATGTCTGCGATGCAGTTGGCACTCTCCATCTCGTTGGCTGAGAGGATGACGTCATACTCCTCGTCGCACATAGCCATCTCTGAGAGGGCAATGATGCTCGACCATCCGTCAATGTCACGGAAACGGGTTTCCAGTGTCAGCCCTTCGGGTTCGTCATCAAACTGATCTGCAAAATTCTGAATAAATTGTTTCTCGTCTACCATAATTATACTTTCTTTAATTTATTATTTTGATTACTATTCTATTCGTGTCATTCGTGCAATTCGTGTTCGTCTCACAGTTCAACACGTTTGGCGGGATTGCCTATATACAAATACCCGTCTTTCGTCTTTCTCATCACTACACTGTTCGCTCCAATACGTGTATTGTTACCAATCTTGATGTATTGCAGCACGACAGACTGTACGCCCAGGAAATTGCCATTACCCAGCACCACTCCACCGGAGATATTGCAGGAAGGCATGACGACGTTGCAGTCACCTATCCTGGCATCGTGACCGATAGGAATGTAACCATTGAATAAATTAAAGTTACCTATTGTCACGTTACAGCTGACAAAACAATTGGTGCAGAAAATATTCCCTTGCCCTATCTCTAACGTTTCTTTATCAAGAAAGGTCACGCTGGGAGCATAGAGATTAGGATATTCTACTTTGGGGTTATTGATTTTCCCTACAATAGCCGTCACAGCACCGGGACTACCCACTGCAATGGCAACGGCCAAGGGCTTGTCATATTGGTTTAGCCAATCTGCACCTCCCAAGATCTTTCCGTGTGTATTCTCCGTACTCCACAAGGCTTCATTATCATCAAGGAATCCAATGAAGTTCCATTTCATTTCCTGCTCACTCTCATTAATAAGTCTTATCAAACAGGCAATCTCTCTTCCGAAACCACCCGCTCCATATATCGCTATATCCTTCATAATCATTCTCTAAATCTCAAATTCTTGATATTATTATTCGTGAAAATAGTGTTGTTCAGTTATGTCCATTAAAAGCCTCCATAGTCGCGTGTCCTGCCTCATTGATGTCCGCCCGCTTAATCACCTTCATGATGGTAATCCAAATCACCTTCAAGTCCGTCATCAGACTCACATGATCCACATACCACACATCCAGCTTGAACTTTTCCGTCCAGCTGATGGCATTACGCCCGTGGCACTGTGCCCAGCCGCTAATCCCTGGTCTCACCTCGTGCCTGCGAGCCTGCTCCGGCGAGTATAGCGGCAGATACTGCGGCAGCAGCGGCCTAGGACCAATCAGTGCCATATCCCCCTTCAGCACGTTTATCAACTGTGGCAACTCGTCAATCGATGTCGAGCGCACGAACTTCCCGACCTTAGTCAAACGCTGAGCATCCGGTAAAAGATTCCCTTCTGCATCCCTCTCATCAGTCATGGTCTTGAACTTGATAACCTTAAATATCTTGGCATTCTTGCCTGGTCTATCTTGGGTAAAAAATACACCAGCTCCTTTGTTAGCAAAGTGCAACCAGATAGCAATGATTATCAACAGCCAACTAATTAGTAACAACACTACCAGTGAAATGAGAAAGTCAAATAACCTCTTAAAAAAATGCTTATACATAAGTCCTGTGATTATTCAGTTTAGTATCATCCCACTTTATGCTCATCAACTTCAAATCATTTTTTTTTGTCGCTACTGGCTGAAAAAAAAGAGTATCAGTATTATTATCTCCAGATGGAAACTTAAAAACCCCAAACTGGAAAGGATAATAAGGCATACAATCCTTCTTCTCCTTGTAAATCTCTTTAAACCCCTCTTTTAGATTGCCCAGATACATATGTACATAGTCATCCTTTATACCTGCTCCACGTTTTCGGGTAAAAAGCCACTCCATTCGACTCATATTTCTGCCATCGCCTTCAACAGTAGATGAAAACACATATTTATCCTTCCACTTGCATCCATAAATACATGAACCGTGAATTGGGAATAGTTCCTTCACATCATAGGTATTAGTATTCATTAGATATATATAATCATCCACAAAGGGGGCATCTGTTGCATAGAGTAAACCTTCCGGCAATGCATTGACCACACACCCACGATATTTTTGGTCATTACAGGCCACACGCTCAACGGTATTGAAATTGTCGGTGACTCTCCAAATGGCTGAAGCCTCATCGAAATCGCCCGTAAACATCCATAAACATTGGCGATAAGAATCAGGCACTATGTTATGTACATGATTAATTGCACCTTGAGGAAATGTATAAACCACTTCCCATTGATCAACATCAATTCTATGATAAATATTCACTGGATTTTTATCCGGATTGCCAAGATACCCTCCAAAATATATTCCATCATTAATTTCTTCAATACCATTAACATCAGTAAACACTAACGGGCGAATTCCATTCCCACAAAACCAACCTTTACTGAAAGAACCATTTTGCAAATCTAACTCATATAAATTATTCCCCAAAGAAAGAATTATATGATTATTATCTATTGCAATGGCTGTTCTTACACCGAAACGCATTAACCTTGAAGCATATTTACTCCAACCCAAATAGCGCTCTTTTCTACTAATAGGAATAGGCATAATACATGATTCTTCATCATCGCGTAAAGCCCAAATATTACTTCGATGGTAGCATACCAAACGACCGTCTGGCATAAAACAAAGTGGAATAGTTTGCTTCTTTAGTCTTGAAATCATAATTATACTTTCACAACTGCACTACCTTCTATCACTATTTCACCAGTGTCATTCTCACAATAGGTGTTGAGTGTCAAGATATTCTTTTCTTCCTTAATACCAACAATTTCAACAGTCGCTTTAATCTTTTCTCCAATCCGCACAGGCTTTCGAAAATTCATTGTTTGATTGAGATAAATAGTACCTTCACCCGGAAGAATTGTACCAATAATTGCACTAATCAAAGATCCTGACAGAAACCCATGCACTATTCGACCCTTGAAAATAGTATTCTTAGCATACTCGTCGTTAAGATGAACTGGATTTGCGTCAAGACTTATTTTTGCAAAAGTCCTGACATCATCATCTGTAAAGACCTTTTCTAATGAGGCCTTTTGCCCAATTTGAAATTTGCTCATTTTTTGATAAAGTCTTTTTTTCTAACAATGTATGGATATCCTTCAGCTTTACGGCTGTTAAGATATTCTATTAACTTGGGTGATTCAATAACGCCTATTAGGGTCGAATCAACCGTATTTTCAATCAGAATTCCGTTTTCTTTAAAGTCTTTAGTATATAACTTATCGGCTAAATGCAACATACCCCATTTTGGACGACGTTCTAATACCGTTTTCTCCATTTGAAAATCACCATCTTTAATGATGAAGTTGCGTTTTCTGAACCAATCTTTGATTGGCCAGCCTGGATAAGCTTCTTCAGCAACGTGAATCATGGTTAGATAATGAGCCAAATCTATTCCTAATCCTATAATAACAGCTCCGTGATCTGCACAGAATTTCCATGCTGAATGCTCGTCGTGAGGCGAATTACCATTGAGGTTATCAGCCATCATTTCCTCGGCCAATGGCCCTAATGCACACATAGGATTAAGCGGGAATCGACTTGTTACACTCCCCTGACGAGCATGAAGACATTTAGGAAGAACGCCTGTTGTGATTGGTGTTGTAGCCAAATCGTATGTAGAAACCACATCATCAAGATTTGATTTGATTTCGTCTTCTACGGCAGGTTCTTCTGCATAATGACGAATCACAGGCATTGCCAAAGTTCCTGTTGGTCCAATCAATTCTAATAATTTATCAATCATCTCATCAGGAGTTAATCCAGAACCTTTTACTGCCCCATAGGATGAATGAACAATTAGTAGGGTCCCCTCGCCAACACCTTGGGTACGTAAATATTCAATGATTTTATCAAAATCAATCTTAACTGATGTTGGAGGTTTAAGGCTCGATTTTGGTTTGAATCGGTTTAATAGCTTATAGTTGTTCCAATACAACTTACGCAATTGCACCTCCAAGTGAGGTGACAGAAGCGCTAGACGATTATATAACTCGCTTATTCCCATTTTTTATTTCATATTTAAAAAATCATAAAGTCTCTTTGCTTGTACAACCGATGTTTTATTTTTTATAATAAAATCTGATGCGGATTTTCCGAATGCTATAAGTTCGGTTTTCGGTTTATTACATATCTCAACAATTTTATTCCTCATTCCTTCTATGGACTCATCATCAAAATAGAAGATATGATTATCATAGTCTGTAGGGATACATTCAAGGTGACTCATAATGACAGGAGTTCCTGAAGCAAGGTATTCCATAGTTTTAGATGGGAATGAATACTTAGTAAACACTTCTGTTTTATGTCGCGGGTTCACAAGTACAGTTGCACGTCGCTGTAATAAAAGGACCTTTGATCTCTCTAAGACTCCTAAGTATTTTATCCTATTATCTTGTTCTGATTTCTTATTAATCAAGCTGAGCACGTTCTGATCCCCATTACCACACAGCCATAGTTCATATCTATCGTGATTATCGATATTAATAAAGGCCTCAACCAAATCACCTATTCCATATCGCAGATCTAATGCGCCAGAATACATAACAACTTTTTTCTCTTCAGTTAGTTGTTCTTCATCATTATTAATATCTGCCGGATTATATATTCCTTCTAGTTGCATCCATCTCTTATCCCCAATAGGCAGTTTTTCCTTCATATAGGGACTTAATAATGCGAAACTATTTACTTTGCTCAAACACCAATTTATTACTCTTCGGTCTATACTTTTCCCTATTTTATATAAATTATTTTTATTTGAAGACATGTATTCAGGAAGATCCGGTATTATCTGACAAACCTGCTTAAAACGCTTGTGGAGAATCGCTATAGGTAGCAACGTTAATGAAGACAATGAATAATTAATTAGTATATAATTTTCATTTGAATTTGAGACCCTCCATAATTCCTTGAGGAATCTAATTGTAAGAGAAATGCGCTTTACTATAGGGACATTAAGGAAACCTACGAAAACATCTTTGGGGCAGTCGTCTTCTTTATGAGAATATCGCTCTCTTTTAAAAAATATTTTTTTTGATTTGGGGTATGCCTGGGTCCACAAATAAGTTACAATTCTAACCTCTTCACAGCATTCATCCAGACCTTTTATTAGAGCGGATTGGAATGCATAACCCGCAAAATCTGTAGCAGACCCCCATTCCTTCACTTTATCCTGAAGCTGCTTTGGAGGGCATCCTCCGACAAATACAATTCTCATATTATAGAATTAATAAAGTCAATCACTTTTGCCATTTGTGGTTTAGGTGTTTTATACTTATAAATAAAGTCCGATGCTTTTTTACCAAAAGTATCCAATTCTTCTTGAGGCTTAGAACAAACCTCAACAATTTTATTCTTCAGCCCTTCAACACTATCGTCCTCTAGATAAAAAATAAAATCATCGTATTCTTTAGGAATACAACTTAAATGATACATCACCACGGGGGTACCAGATGCTAAATACTCCAATGTTTTGGATGGGAAGAAATAATTTGTGAAACTTTCTGATGGTGACACAGGGTTGATAAGTACCGTTGCTTTTTTTTGAAGTTCTAATAATTCTTCACGAGACAACGGAGGAAGCAACGAAATTCTATTATCCTTTTCAGCTTGTTTTAATATCTCTTCTTTACAGTCACCACTTCCCCTAAACCATAGTTTAAAATCATTTCCCTTTATACCATCAAAAGCATTAAGAAGGTTTATGATACCATATCTTTCACTTAGATTTCCTGTATATAATATAATTTTCCCTGACTCTTTACTGACTTCTTTTATTTCAATCCCCGTCTCAAAAATGCCCTCCATCTGTATCCAAGGCTTATCCAAAACATTCAATTTTTCCGACATTTTTGGTGCCAATAAAACAAAACCATCTACAGATGAAACATCAATGCTTTCTGAACGTTTCTCTATTGGGACAATTTTTTTACTGATATCATATAATTTACTGTTAGGCTTCACCATATACTCAGGCAAATCTGTCACTACCATACAAGTTTTCAGATTTGGACATATGTTCTTCAATGACTTGACAATTGGCAAACTCTTCGAATTATACATCAAAAACACAACAGATTCCCCCTTTGGAAGAATTGTCAATTCTTCTTTAAGCTTCTGATAAATTTTCCTGCAAATGTTTCTATGCTTTACAACAGGAATATTGCAGAAAGATATACTTTCACCATCTTCTATTAAAGTGCCCTTGATTATTGGTTTATTATATAGAATCGGATAGGATCCTATATTAGGTACATTAATCAGCCTAACCTTTTGTCCATTTTCCTTGAGCCCGTTATAAATTGCTCTACTCAAATTGTGTGCAGCATAATCCAGAGTACCTTTAGAATCCTCCTCAAAATGTCTTATTAAGACATCGGGGTACATCTGCGAATCAAAAATAATTGTCATGCTTTAAATTTCAACTAATTATTGCTCGAATATCAAATATTAACAACCCTATTTTTGGTACATCATATTCACATATAAATCACCTTGCGTCCCCAAATCAGAAGTGGTAATGGTTTTTCCTGTAACTACATTTGTCATATAAAGCATTGTTTCACTATGTGTGTCACAGAACCAGATATTGACACTTATCTTTCCAGAGTCGGATGTAATGACGCCATTGCCCACTAAGTATTCCTCATTATCCACAACTTCTTTAATAAAATCAACTTGGGGGTATAGAAAAACAATACTATTCCCGTTTAATTCAAGTCCGGTATATGAGATACTGCCATTAATAAATCTCCCGTCTCCTATCTTTTGATAATCTATTTTCTGCGTATTCTTAATAACAGAGTTACCTGACATGAGTTTGAATAAATCACTTCTGTTTCCACAGTCATATTCTGTCAAGTCTGCATTGAAGAAGCTACTACCTATTTTTATTGTACTAGCCCTTAGATTCAAAATAGAAGGAATGTTTTTTGACCAGTCAACTTTCAAATCAGGAGCAAACAAGTATGAGGTGCCTTCAATTCTGACAGATTCGAAAGCTCCAGATATTGAAAAAATGGACACATAAGGTATCTTACCAATAAATGATTGGTTGGCATGATTAAGCCCAAGTATTTGAAGCTGCTCCTTTCCGTCATACTCCTCATCGTTTTCGCCAAGGGTGCAGTTTCCCTCAAAATAAACATTATAGATTGATATCTTGCCAAGCCAAGTAATATGCTTGTACCTATCACCGGGAATCTGTTGTATTTTGAGGCCACCTGACTTATTTGCTTGTATCACCAAGTTTTCAAGACTAATACCAGCGCCTGCGTTAATCAGAACACCCCATCTTCCGTTATGATTAATCTCACAATTCCTTATTTTATACACTGTCGTATATGGGGCCCTAACCAGAATACCATTCCCGTCGTTATATGAAATCTCACAATCATTAATATCAACAGGATATGTCATTGGCATTAAAACAATTCCATCACCCAAACATCCTCTTATACATGTCTTTTCAAGTCTTGTATCGGATAAGCAGTTTACACCTACTTTTGCTCTCTTATTACCATCAATAAAAAGGCCATTTATAGTTATGGAATGTCCGTAGAATTCGCTGATTTCCTTATCTTTACTTGTCTCTGAAGCCGTCCTTATCATTACCTCAACAGGGGTGATGCATAATAATCGAGACCTCCTTTTCCAGGGTCCACCACCACCTGATGTGCCTCTTAATTCCACACAGCTCACCTTGGTTAAAACCAATGAAGAGATAGCATAATCCTTGCTGGAGAACTGCAATATCCCACCCCCAAGGCTATGAAGATTATTTATCGCATCCATTATAGGAGCTGTATCATCTGTCATACCATCACCAATGGCACCAAACCATTCCGGTCGTATGTAATCAATCGAGAACAAACCGAAAAGATGTATATTATCAAATATCTTATTTGCAGAGCACTCAATACTAGTAGAATTACCCACGACCTCACCGTTACATAGCACTCCACTCCTGAAATCGAGTATACACCCTGGGCCAATCACTATCTTTTTCCCTCGTAAATCGACATCCTCGGAAATGATAATTCTAGCATTGGAAATTGGTTTGTTGTTTTTTTCTACAAACTGGGAAAGTACATCTTTATCATTTAGATAATTCTTTAACACAACTTCTTTCCTTATACTATCCTCACAGACATTGGTGATTGATGCATGAATTGGGAAAGTATAAAAGAAGCAAAGAATAATCAGAAGATTGTATTTGATGAGGACCTTATTGTCAAATTTCATAGGGACAATAAACTTAACTGTTTAACCTATTGTATTCACTACCAATTAAACGACTGTCAAATTCCATACAAATAATAGCAACGTAAACGAGGAAAAACAAGCGAGAACATGGTGCTATTGTCAAAAAATCTGTTTTATAATTAAACACCATAAAAGAAAGCAGCAGTAATAATCCTATTGCCTTATCGATTCTAATAACCTTACGACAAATATATACCATATAGAACAAGGTAATTGTTAAATAAATGAGACCACCATATAGCAGACGAATAATATATCCAATATCAGAAGTTTTTCCATAATAGTTGTTAGAAAATACATTCTGACCCGTTCCAACCAGCCAATCGAGTAAATTTTCAGGGAAAAAAACCATGGTGCCAGTTAGCCCCTCCATATTTTCAGCCTCTTCTCCATTTAAGAAGGCTGAAATAATATCCAACGAAGTTCTTCCCCAAGAAAGGGATTCTTCCGCTTCACTTGATAGCGATGAGTTGTTTAATATGAATATAAATAATGTAACAACTACACCAATACCAAAAACAGCCCAAAACTTGTTTCGACCGCTTGACTTTGAAAAAAAAAACAGTATAATACCAAATAAAATGGGGGCTATCCCAGTTCTTGCGTTGACTATCACTGATATAAAAATTGGGATTACTAACAAATAGTATATACTTCGAGTTTTAAAGAATCCGACAAGTAAAAGCCCTAAAATCAATCCTTGTGCTGTGGGATACGAATTAAGCAAACCATCTGAAAAGCCAAAACCACGGAATGAAAAATATGTTGTAACAATTTCAGGTACTCTAAGAACACTCGTTTTAAGATACGTTGCCATATCTTGGTGCATTAGCAGATAAACTGTTATAAGGCCGGCTATTCCAGATGTGAATAATATTACATTTCTAATATCTAAATCATAATGTTTTACAATTAATATGTATAAAGCACATGCTACTGGAATGGGTTCAATTAAAAGAAAGACATCATACAACAACAGTCCATCAGCACCAAAATGTATTAGAAAAATACATATTGAAAACAAAGCAACAATTGCGAGTATTTTGTAATCATTGACAAATAGTTTCAAATACATCTTGCTTTCTTTTGTGAAAAGGAAGTACAATACCGCCCAAATAAAGATAAGTTTATCAAGACCGAACGACATAATCTGCAAAGCAGGTGAATATACATATGTATATACTACCAGTAAAGCTATAATATATCTAATCAACTTCATAGGAACACAGGGAATAATATATTATAACAAAACTTCTTATATCCATAATAAAAATGCTCCAATGCCGCCTTGGGATTTGATGGATTCTTCGTTCTATTGAAATCAATCTCGTTTTTCAGATAGCGGATTCTCATCTTGATTACTCTTCCGTACTTTTGATCTGGAGCATTCAGAAAACTATTTAGAAGCTTTATATGCTGCTCAAATACGAAATAGGGTTTACCCTGTACCATAGCTGTCATTGAACCACCCTTCGTATTAAAACGATAAACAGACATAATCTCTTTTAGATAATGAATTTTACCATTATATAGGCAGCGAAGTATTAATGAGTAATCTCCGCTATAAATCCGTTCTTCCCAATCAGGTCTTGTCTCCATTTCCCTCCTATATAACATGGAAGCCGTTGCAATGATCCATTTATGAACAGCATCATAAGGAGAGAGATCTCTTTCCTTCTTAGATTTGCAAAAAGGCGCGCGACAATCATCTTGAACATAATACTTATACGCATTGTGGCAGCATAATGTATATCCTAGATTATCTTCCATAAAATCCACTTGTTTCTGAAGCTTTAAGGGATCTATCCAATAGTCATCCCCTTCACAAAGAGCATGATATTTTGCTTTATCGTTCCATTCTGATAGATAAGGCAATTTAGGTTTCTTGATGCTATAATGGTTGTACTTTAGAAGGAAGACAACAAAGTCGCAGTTGGCATTAGTCTTGTGCTTTGCACATATGATATTAGCATATTCTGTCTCTTCAACACGATACGGTGATTGAAAATGCTCTGCTAGATATTTACGGATCACTTCGGGTTCGCCATCGGTACTTGCATCATCAACGATAATCGTAACAACTGGGAAAGTGGTCTCCTGCATCGCGAACCCTCGCAACGCGTCTTCTATGTATGGTGCATGGTTGAAGGTGAAGCATCGTGTCGCCACCATATACTTATATTCCTGTTCCATTATCTTTTGATTTTCATTAAAAATCCTTTTGCTATTTCTTTCACTTCGATATATTCTTGCAGCTTTGTCTTTTCACACACCACAAATAAAACCACTGCACCTATGATCAATTGAATAGGTAATATAATCCAATTACTAATAGGCAGGTATTTGATGAAATAAACCGCCAGCGCCACTAAGAAGGCAATCCCATAACTGGGGGCTACGTCTTTGAGTTGCATCCACGACGAATAACCAAGTCTCTTACCAGTATAATAGCTGTTCAAGAAAAAGGCAATGATACCCGTTACAATCGTTCCGACCAACATCCAATAGATAGAAACAAAAATTCCGAGACAAATCGGCCCAAGCGCAAGAACTTTCTTG
>Ga0247610_10002139_pt1 | contig 23303 bp, 18 predicted proteins | sample 174DNAGHGhighgp2_FD_193483 | JGI IMG/M metagenome (GOLD analysis project Ga0247610, IMG submission 193483) | Sheep rumen microbial communities from Palmerston North, Manawatu-Wanganui, New Zealand - 1742 DNA GHGhigh gp2 | ecosystem: Host-associated > Mammals > Digestive system > Stomach > Rumen...
TTCTTGGCGGTGTCAATATGACGCATCAGCATGCCGAAGAGCGAGAAGAACAGCCAGAGGAGGGCCAGACAGAAGAACACGATACCCATCGCCATGATAGCCATCGCAAAACCGTAAGGGTCCTCGCGCTTGAACTTATCGACCTTGCTCTCGTCGGCCTTGATGAAGTTCTCGATGCCTGGAGTAACGTTCTCGGGCTTCTTGAGACTCCAGCGTTGACCATCGCGGGCATAACTCTCGTTGGGTGCCAGGACGGGCACCGTGACCGAGTCGATGAGTTCCACACCATTGCCATTGTACAAGCCTATCCACACCACGCTGTCAGCATTGACAGGCAGGGAGAGATGCAGCTTGCCCTGATAGGGACTGGAGTTGGCAAAGAGCACCAAGTGCTGACGACCGCCCACATTGGTGCGTTCGTCGCCACTGGGGATTGCTGTCATGAGCTTGATACGCTCGGGTGCCGACAACGACTTGTTGAGGGCGCGCCGGTCGGTGGTAAGATACATACCGCGCACATTGTAAGTAGTGTACGACACGTTCTCGAGTTCCACCCACGCCTTGTGCTGACCAAACTCATCAACGACGCTGGTAGTATTGTCGGTCATCACCTCGTTGATGACAATGTTCTTGGCTCCCTGGCCAAACACCACACCAACGGAAGACGCCAACAACGCAACAAGCAGAAGTTTGAATCTTTTCATGTGATAAAAGTACGTGTATATTATATAAGTTTCTAAGTTCAATAAGTTTCTAAGTTCAGGAGTTAACGGGAGTTAACGGGAGTTAGCGGGAGTTAGCGGACACCCCCCTACCCTGCATTAGCTGCAGAAGAGGAGGATGATGAGCTGTGCCGTCAGGATGCGCAGGAACATGGACAACGGATAGACCGTCGAGTAGCCCACGGCAGGCGCCTCCTTGGAGCAGATACTGTTGGAATAGGCCAGTGCTGGGGGATCGGTATAGGTACCCGAAATCATACCTGCGATGGTGAAGTAATTGAGTTTGAACTTCAATCGGGCTATAGGACCAACAATCAGAATCGGGATGATGGTGATCAGGATACCCGTGAGCACGTAGAGCAAGCCGTCGCCCTGCATCACGGTTTCGAAGAACCCAGCTCCAGCCTTGATACCTACCGAGGCGAGGAAGAGCACCAGTCCTATCTCACGCAACATCATATTGGCCGAGGTGGTGGTATAGGTTACCAACTTGATCTTATAGCCATATCGACCGATGAGGATAGCGATGATCAGCGGACCGCCGGCAATACCCAGCTTCATCAGCGGCATACCAGGAATGAAGGGCAGCGAACCGAAGATGATACCGAGGGTGATGCCCACGAAGATGGTAGCCAGATTGGGGGCCTCAAGACGCTTGATGGAGTTGCCCATCTTGTGAGCCACGCGATCGACAGCGTCCTCGGGACCTACCACCATGATGCGGTCGCCCACCTGCAAGGGCAGCGAGGGAGAGGCAAAGATATCCATGCCGTGACGCGTGACGCGCGTGACATTGACACCATAGACACTCGAGAAGTGCATCTGGCCGAACGACTTGCCGTTGATGCTGGGGTTGGTGACGAGGATACGCTTAGAGACAAGCGGCTGGTCCTGCTGCTCGAAGTCGATATCGAGCTTGGGACCGATGAAAGCCATGATAGCCTCCTGGTCGGCCTCGGCACAGACTATCAGCATCTGATCGCCAAGGTGGAACACGGTATTGCGGTTGGGGATGGACAGCTCGCCCTCATGGACGATGCGGGAGACCACAAAGTCGCGGTTCAGGAAGTCGTGAACCTGCAGCATGGTCTTGCCCTCCAGATACTTGTTGGACACCTCCAGGTGCATCTTGTAAGGCTTCTGCGTTGCCTTGGCACCTGCCTGTTCCTCCAGTTGCTCCTCTTCTTTCTCCAGCTTCACCTTGCAGATATAGCGAATGGCTACAATGGAGAGAATGATGCCTACGACAGCCAAGGGATAGGCGCAGGCATAAGCCGAGGCAATGGGAGGCGCATCCTGCTGGTACATGGACGACAGCGCTTCGTTAGCGGCACCAAGACCAGGGGTGTTGGTCACAGCACCATAAAGCGTACCAACCATCATGGGCAGGCTGTCCTTGTCGGACGTGTCGAAGAAAATGTAATAGCATCCGAACATCACAAGGATGTTGAGCAGAATGGCGACAGTGGCAAGCCCGTTAAGCTTGACACCAGCCTTGCCAAAACTCTCGAAGAAGCCCGGTCCCACCTGCAGACCAATCATAAAGACGAAGAGGATGAGACCAAAGTCCTGAATGAAATCAAGGGTCCGTGGCGTTCCTGTAAAGCCGAAATGACCTGCAATAATGCCAGCAAAGAGCACGAAGGTGACTCCGAGCGAGATGCCGCAGACCTTAATCTTGCCCAGATAGACACCAACGGCAATGACGACGGCATACAACAGGACGATATGCGGCAGGAAATCGACGTCGGTGAATAGTCTTGTTAACCACTCCATAATCTTTTCTTTTGAGATTAACGTATTGTCTTATTTCTTAAGCGCAGCAATAGACTCCTTGAGTGCTGCTATCTTCTCTTCTGCATCTGACTGCTTCTTACGCTCAAGGGCTACAACAGCCTCAGGCGCATTGGCAACAAAGCGTTCGTTGCTCAGCTTCTTCAGCACACCGGCAAGGAAACCTTCCAGGTGCTGCAGTTGGGCCTGCATCTTCTCGATCTCGGCATCCACATCGATGAGGTCGCCCAGAGGAACGGCATACTCATCGGTACCCACCATGAAGGCAGAAGCCGTGGTATCCTTGGCCTCAACAACGGAGATACCGCTAAGCGTAGCCATCTTCAGAACGATGTCGTCATAGGCGGCATAGTGGTTTTCGCCCACCACCTGCAACTGCAGCAACTCGCGAGGGGCGATATTCTTCTGGTTGCGAACGGTACGCACGCCAGAGACGATGAGCTTCACCTGTTCCACATCGTTGATGAGAGCGCTATCCTCAGCAGTTAAACCGCTGAGATCCAACTTGTCGCGCATAATGCTGTCGCCAGGGTGACGGTCGTAGAGGGCCTGCCACAGAGCCTCGGTGATGAACGGCATGAAGGGATGCAGCATCTTCAGCAACGTCTCAAAGAAGCGCAGGGTGGCATCATAGGTCTCACGGTCGATGGGCTGCTGCTTGCCATCCACATAGGCAGGCTTCACCATCTCCAGATACCAGCTGGAGAACTCGTCCCAGAACACCTTATAGACAGTCATCAGGGCGTCGTTGATGCGGTACTTGGAGAAGTGATCCTTCAGCTCCTCGTTAGCCTGACGCAGCTTGGCATCCATCCAGGCTATAGCAGTCTTGTTGACGGAAGAACCGCCAACCACTTCGTCGGCCACCTGCCATCCCTTGACCAGACGGAAGGCGTTCCAGATCTTGTTGTTGAAGTTGCGACCCTGTTCACAGAGAGCCTCATCGAAGAGGATATCGTTGCCGGCAGGTGCCGAGAGCATCATGCCCATGCGCACACCATCGGCACCGTACTTGTCAATCAGCTCCAGGGGATCGGGACTGTTACCCAGCGACTTGGACATCTTGCGTCCCAGCTTGTCGCGAACGATACCTGTGAAATAGACGTTCTTGAAGGGGTACTTACCCATATATTCCTCACCAGCCATAATCATGCGGGCCACCCAGAAGAAGATGATATCGGGGCCTGTCACCAGGTCGCTGGTGGGATAATAGTACTTGATTTCCTCGTTGTCGGGATTGTTGATACCGTCGAAGAGCGAAACGGGCCAGAGCCATGAAGAGAACCAGGTGTCGAGGGCATCCTCGTCCTGACGCAAATCAGAAAGCTGGAGGTTGGCATTGCCACTCTCCTTGCGGGCCAGCTCAAGGGCTTCCTCAGCGGTCTCAGCAACGACGAAGGTTTCGGATTCTTCGGACTCTCCGGACTTTCCGGGGTAATAGTAGGCAGGAATGCGATGACCCCACCACAGCTGACGCGAGATACACCAGTCTTGAATGTTCTCCAACCAGTTCTTGTAGGTGTTGACGTACTTCTGAGGATAGAAGTGCATCTCTCCGTTCATCACGGGAGGCAGGGCGATGTCAGCAAAATGCTGCATGCGCAGGAACCACTGCAGCGACAGGCGCGGCTCGATGGCGGTATCGGGGTTGCGCTCAGAATAGCCCACCTTGTTGGTATAGTCCTCAACCTTCTCCATCAGGCCTGCTGCTTCCAGGTCTTTGACAATCTGCTTACGACAGTCAAAGCGATCCATGCCCACATAGAGGGGCGACTGGTCGCTGATGGTACCGTCGGCATTGAAGATGTCGATGGTTTCCAAGTTGTGGGTCTTGCCCAACATGTTATCGTTCTTATCGTGGGCAGGCGTCACCTTCAGACAGCCCGTACCAAACTCTATCTCTACATAGCGATCCTCAATCACAGGGATGACACGGTCCACCAAAGGTACAATCACCTTGTGACCCTTCAGCCACTGGTTCTTGGGGTCTTTGGGGTTGATACACATAGCGGTATCGCCCATGATGGTCTCAGGACGGGTGGTAGCCACCACAGCGTAGTAGCCCTTGGCATCCTTGTGGATGACGTTTTCAGAGTTGAGAGTTGAGAGTTGAGAGTTGAGAGTTTCCGGATCTGCCACATAGTACTTCAGATGGAAAAGGTGGCTCTGCTCCTCACGATACACCACTTCCTCGTCGCTGAGGGCGGTGAGAGCCTTGGGGTCCCAGTTCACCATGCGCAGACCACGATAGATGTAGCCCTTACGATAGAGGTCCACAAAGACCTTGATGACGCTCTCGGAGCGCTTTTCGTCCATCGTGAAGGCCGTGCGGTCCCAGTCGCAGGAAGCGCCCAGACGACGCAACTGCTTCAGGATGATGCCACCGTGCTCGTCGGTCCACTCCCAAGCGTGCTTCAGGAACTCCTCGCGGGTGAGGTCGTGCTTCTTAATGCCCTGCTCGGCCAGACGCTTCACCACCTTTGCCTCGGTAGCAATAGAAGCGTGGTCGGTGCCAGGCACCCAACAGGCGTTCTTGCCCTCCATGCGGGCACGACGCACCAGGATGTCCTGAATAGTGTTGTTGAGCATGTGGCCCATGTGGAGCACACCAGTCACATTGGGGGGAGGGATGACGATTGTATAGGGTTCACGACCATCAGGTTTCGAACTGAAAAGTTTGTTATCCAACCAATACTGATACCATTTGCCTTCGACCTCGTGTGGGTCGTATTTACTTGCAATTTCCATACCTTTTTTTATGCTTTCTTTTTACAGCGTGCAAAGGTACAAAAAAAACTGCGAAAGGAAAAGGGTTTTCTTGATTTTTTTCGCTAAAGATTATTCCTGATACTCGTAGCATCCAAGACCCTTGGCTGTAGAGAGGGAATCGAGATGGAAATCGTACATCAGATTATCCTCATCAACAAGACGGAAATGCTGTTTGCCCTGAATGGAATCATCGGGCGTTTCCCAGCGGATATTGACGAAATTAACAGTATCGTTCTCCACTTGCGGCGTCCTGAGCAGGTTGTTTTCAAAGTAGTAGGCAAAGGGAGTGATGCTGTCGCCCTCCAACATCTCGCCCATAACGACATCGTCGGCATAGCCGGTAACGATAGAGCCTGTCATCTGGAAGGCATGCAAGGGATAGGCTTGAGAACCGTCATAATTGGCAAAGCGCAGGGCCGCCCCACGAGCGGCAGAGAAAGGATAGAACTGTCCCAAGGTACAGTCCTTCATCACCACGGCGCCACCACAAACGGAGACACAATCACCGAGGGTATTGGTGAACTGGCATTTCACCAAATCAACCTGAGAATTATAGGTCAGCAATCCATATCCTTTACAATTGTGTACCACCGAGCGTTCCATATAGAGACGCTGCTGATCGCTATTGAAGGCAGTAGAGTCGCAGACGATGCCATCTTCCGCATTACGTATCTCAGTGGATATCAGCTCGTTACCAAACGATGAGGAATGGATGCGGATGCCCCGCCATTGTCCGCTGACACGGTCGTAGGGCAGATAGTCGAACATGTGGTCAAGACGGTCGCCACGCATCAGGGTGTTTTCTGTCTTGAGTGTGCCATAAACATCAACACCTGCCTGATCATGAAAGAAAAGGGTTGTATTCTTGACTGTCAGCGTTGCCGCACTATCAACCTTCAAACCACCATAGACAATAATCGGTTTGGCACTCTCAATCGTGGTATTGCTACTGACCACCCAATCATGCATGAAGACGGCGTCCCAAGAACAGCCTTGAAGAGCAACACGCTGCTCTACCCCACTCTCAAGTGTAAAGATGAGGTCGTCAGAGATCAGTTGCGGTTCGTCCTGCCCGTTTTCAGGAGCAGTCAACTCCACAAAGACATGAATACTGTCATCACGACGCACCTCCAAATCGGTCACAACCGAACCCAACGAATTATCCAGATAGGAACCGTCAACATTCACGCGGAAACCCGTTTGGTTGCCCTGACGCAGACGAACACTCTGAATGCGCACGCCTGCCCTTGAATGGTTATAGACCCAGAAGTCGTAAGTGCGCGAACCCACGGTTGAAAAGACAGTATCCATCTTCACGGAATCGGTAGAAAAAGTCAACGTCGCCGTAGGACTCGTGGTAAACGAATCGTTGTCTGAACAGGCACTTAAACCCGTCAGGACAATCAGCATAAAAAAGAGAATCCGTCTTATCATATCACAGATAAAACGGATTCAATTGTTTTTTATTGCATAAAGCCCTAGGAAATGCTATGAATGTCAAGGAATTCCTAGGTTTTCCTTAATATTACTTGAAGTAGCGCTTCAACAGGCCAGCGAAGCCGGCACCATGACGGGCCTCGTCCTTAGCCATCTCGTGTACGGTGTCGTGGATAGCGTCGAAACCAGCAGCCTTAGCGTTCTTGGCAATACGGAACTTATCCTCGCAAGCACCAGCCTCAGCAGCAGCACGCTTCTCCAGATTGGTCTTGGTATCCCAAACGCACTCACCGAGCAACTCAGCGAAACGAGAAGCATGATCTGCCTCCTCAAAAGCATAACGCTTAAATGCCTCAGCAATCTCAGGATAACCCTCACGATCAGCCTGACGAGCCATTGCCAGATACATACCTACCTCACCACACTCGCCATTAAAATGGTTACGCAAATCGTCAATCATCTCCTGTGAAACACCCTCTGGCTTACCGTCGCCAATGCGATGTACAGTAGCATAAGTGGTTTCGCCCTCATCCTTCAGTTCAGAGAACTTGCTGGCTGGAGCCTTACAGATGGGACACTTCTCGGGAGCTGCATCGCCTTCATAGATATATCCACAAACGGCGCAAATAAACTTTTTCTTCATAATTGCTATAAGTTTTTAGTTAATGAAACATTCTGTTTGCAAAGATAAGGATAAAAAAGATACCTACAAAATGTTAGGCACGCTTTTTCTGCAATTTAGACAACGTCCACACTAGAATGGCAATCCAACGGCAAAGTGGAAGGCGTTGTCGCGACTAAACTTGGGATGCAACAGGGGATAGTGCTCCTCGTCGTCGGCTTCATAGGCAGGATTGACCGCCTTCATGCCGAGGTCAAAACGCAGGATGAAGTAGTCGAAGTTAAGACGGATGCCAACGCCATAGCTGACAGCCAGCTGACTGGGAAAGTCCTTCAGACGGAATCGTCCACCTGGCTGGATATCGTAGTCGCGCAAGGTCCATATATTGCCAGCATCGACAAACAAAGCACCACCAAGCTTCCAGAATAGATGGGTACGCAGCTCGGCATTCAGGTCGAGCTTCATGTCGCCCGTCTGGTTGATGAAGTTGATGCGTCCATCGCGTTCTTTATACTTTCCAGGTCCCAACGAACGGACACTCCATCCACGAACGCTGTTGGCACCACCTGAGAAATAGCGTTTCTCGAAGGGTAGAACGGTGGAGTTGCCATAGGGATAGGCGATGCCGAAACCCATGTGGAGTACCAACTGGTTGTTCTGATCAAGTCGCAGGGAGCGTGTCAGGTCGATGTCGCCCTTGACATACTGCGCAAACGTGATATTGAACAGGCGATAATGTCCCATATCGTCTTTCTCGGCTTTAAACAAGCGTGAACCCAAAGACAACACATTACCAGAGGTTTCAATATTGGTTTTGAATGCAAAGTTGTTCTTGGCATAGGAATAGCCAAAGGCTATACGTGTAATGAACAAGTCCTCGTAGTTATAGCGCAGAATAGCATTACGGGTTGACTCGTTCTCCAGATACTCGCTACGGAAAGTCGATGATATCCAGGGCATAAACAAGTAGTTCAGGTCAAGCAAGTCAAGCTGGAAACGGTCGTGGCGTTGGGGGTTGTTCCAACGGTAACGCCAGGCTGCCGATAGCAAGCGTCGATGGAACTCAGGACGGTTCTGCAGGTCATACAGCAACGACAGTTCGCTGGTAGCGTTAATTTGTTGACGTACACTGGGACTGATGAAGGGAGCCACAAACCGTGGAAACTGCAGTCGGGCTTGCGTAGAATATTCCACGAAGTCCTGATTACTGTAGCCCTCCAAGCCGCGAATGGCTTCATAAGCACCACGAAACTCGAGTGACAACACCTCGCTGCCTCGAAACAGATTACGGTTCTGATAGGTCAACGTCGCAGCAGCACCAAGATCGCCTGAGGTATTGGTTCCTTCAGGTTGGAAGGAGATAGTCGAGGGCTTATTGGTCAACAGCTGAATGTCACAATCCAACGAGTCAGAGCCCTCTACCGGAGCGAAATTGATGTTGGTATATTTGACAGCTTGAAGGCGTCCAAAGTGGTTATAGGTATTCTGTAAGCCACTTGACGTATAATATTGGTTATCAGAAAGATGTGTACACTCTCTAAGTACACTTTTACGCAGATGAATATGAGAATCTGAGGGGTTACCACTCGACCATGTGACGTGCCTCATCGTGTAACGCGTGTGAAGAGTGTCGGGCTGGTTGTTCTGGCGGAACAGGCCCAAGTGCAGACGCACATTCACCAGTCGCGAGTTACGTGCAGTATCGGCCTGATAGGTGATGAATTCCTTATGAAAACGGAAGTAGCCATTATCCGTCAGCAGGGTGGTCAGTCGCTTGCGCTCAGCATCCAGTTGGGCCACATTGAACTTCATACCTGAGCGCAACAGTCTGCGAGGCGCATCGTCCTTCAACAGGCTGGCAATCTGTTCGTCTTCGATATCATAGTTGAGATTATGAATGAAATAGGGCTCGCCAGGCTGTAGGACGTAGGTGACGTTCATTTTCTTACCATGATGAACGGTATCGACATGAACATCGGCATGCAAATAGCCCTCGTTGCGCAGTTCCTGTCGCAGATCGTTACATGTAAGCAGCGTCTTTCGCTCGTCATAGATCACGGGCGCCTCACCCATAGAGCGCAACGTGCGACTAATCCATGAGGAGTCACGCCCAGAGAGGGAATAGGTGTAAAGTGGCAACTTCAGCAGCGAGAACCATCGGGTGTTGGGCGTCTGACGCAGATAACCGCTAAGCATGCCTGTGCTGATATCGCCATAGCTGCCTTCAACTTTCAGTTTGGTGCTATTCAGAAGGTAGGCGTCATCGGGAACATAACGTGTTGTATCACACGACGATATTGACATCATCGTAACAACTGTCAAGACACCTATCAGCCACTTTCTCATAATCTGCATGCAAAGGTACAAAAAAAACTCAAATCTCAAATCTCAAATCTCAAATCTTTTTCGTACCTTTGCAACATGATCAGTAAAAATCAATTGAAATTCCACCGCCAGCTGGAGATGAAGAAGTATCGCAGGCAGGAAGGACTCTTCGTGGCTGAAGGTCCAAAGGTGGTTGGCGACCTTCTTGAGGCAGGCTTTGAGGCCCGTCAGATCTATGCCACAAAGGAATGGATTGAGGAAACGGGACATACTGATGCACAAGAGGTTAGCGAAGACGAACTACGCAAATTGAGTTTCCTGCAGCATCCTCAGAAGGTGGTGGCACAGATAGTCATGAAATTCCCAACATGGGAACAGGAAGAGAGTGCGTCACTTACTCGGAGAGAGTGCGTCACTTTCTCGGAGAGAGAGCGTCACTTACTTCTGGCACTCGACGGCGTTCAAGACCCTGGCAACCTGGGAACCATTATCCGCATAGCCGACTGGTTTGGCATCAGTACCATTTACTGCTCGGAAGACACTGCCGACGCCTGGAATCCAAAGGTCGTTCAAGCTACGATGGGAAGCGTCGCGCGCGTGAACATTATTTATTGTAATTTAAGAGAACTGATAGAAAAGGCAGATATACCTGTGTATGGCACCCTACTCGACGGCAACAACATCTATGAAGAGGAGTTGTCAGAGGAGGGTATCATTGTGATGGGTAACGAGGGCAACGGCATATCGCCCCGTATCCGTGAGCTCATCACGCACAAGCTACTAATTCCAAGATACCACGAAGGTGCTGAGAGCTTGAACGTAGCCATAGCCACAGCTATCACATGCGCAGAGTTCCGCAGACGTTTCCACTAAAGAATCTTCTGTACAATGACAGCCGGCTGATAGGACTGACCGTCATAGAGCCAGTCAGCAAGCTGTTCTGAAGACACAAAGCCCTGCTTGGCAAACAAGGCAAGCGAAGCTTCGTTGGAAAGTGCGATAAAAGCATACAACTGGTGCAGATGGATAACTTGACGCGCATAGTCCACCATTTTCTCAAGAGCCTTCGACGCATAGCCTCGACGACGATAGTGCTTGGCAATGATGATGCCCACCTCAGCGCGTAGGTTTCGAGGGTCAAAATTCATCAAGTCTGCCAATCCGATGGGGGTACCATCCTCCAGTTCAATAATCAGTCGTACCTGTTTGTCAGTATAGATATCACCCGACGAACGAGCCACGAAATCGTGGAGCACATAGCGCGAATAAGGCACGTTGGTGGTGCTGACGCCCCAGCTATCGGGATCATTCTCTATGCGATAAAGCAACTCCAGGTCTTCTGGCTCCATTGCACGCAGGCAAACAGATGATTGCGGATTCGTCATTTGATGATATCATTGGGGGTGATAAGTAAGTTCTTCGAAGGATAGAAAGTGCCAATCAAAGCCTTCTGCGATTTCTCGGCCTCTGTGATAACATGATTAAATGATGCGCTTTCTACATCATAGACCTCACAATAGGGTAAGCTTTGCGCCTCAGAAGCCATCGTCAGCCCTTTGCGATTGGCAAGTTTTATAAATTTCTTTTTCGTTGCCTTAGGGCCGCGATACACATAAACCATATCCACGTGACGTTTCCTGTCGAAGCCCAAAGATGTGCGCATCTTATCAGTCAACATAAAGATAAGTGCTATGAATGCACGGAAATAGATAGCCATCTTGATGGGTACTGTAACCAAGAATGAGAGGTGATTGTAATGCTTGCGGAAGAAGATGAGCATCGCATCATAGAACACATGCACATAACGATAACTGGACCTGATTGTTGACTCACCTTTGTAATGGACAATACGTGCAGGAACATACCAATTTTCATAGCCTCCCTTCAGTATGCGATACGACAAGTCAATATCCTCGCCATACATAAAATAATCTTTATCGAGCATACCCACAGCATCCATAGCTTCACGGCGTACCATGAAGAAAGCGCCGCTGACAGCTTCTATACAGGCTGGCTGGTCCCACGACAGGTGACTCATATAGTAGCGTTTCGAAAAACCCAGCATCTTCAGCAGCGACACCCATGGCGTAGGAATGGCCCTACGCGACTCTCTAGCTAGTGTACCGTTGGAATTGTGCATCATCGCCCCCACTCCACCAGCCTTAGGATGGGCATCCATAAACTTGACAGCCTGTTGCAAGGCATCCTCGCTGACAAAGGTATCAGGGTTGAGCAGTAGCACATACTCACCCGTTGACTGACGGATAGCGATATTGTTAGCACGTGCAAAGCCCAGGTTATGTTGACATTCGATGAGTGTAATCTGCTTAGCAAATTTTTGTCTGAGATAGTCAACTGAGCCATCTGAAGAAGCGTTGTCAACAACGAATATCTCACTTTCCATACCTTTCGTAGCACGGAAGACGCTCTCCAAACATTGCTCAACGTAGTAGCAGACGTTATAGTTGACGATGACGACAGTCAGTTTCATGCTTCCAATTCTGATTTACAACGACTCATGGTTGGCAGGATGAACGGCATCGTCAGCAGACAGACAATTGCCAGATAGCCGAAGGCAGGTTCAAAGCCAAAGAAGTAGTACAGCATCGTGTTGATAACCAACAGGTCGCCTATCAGCACCATGCGAATAATGCTCCACTTCAATAGCGCAGGTTTACCCTCCATCTTGATTTCAGAAGCCACCTTCGAGAACTTAAACAGACGCAAGCCTGCGGGAATGCTTGCCAGTGTTGTCAGAATCATCAGCGTGGAAACAATAAACAACGTCTGACTATCTACATTCGAGACAAATGCCAAATCGACGTTCATCCAGTCGCCAAGGATATAAAGTACACCTGCCGTCAATAGCTGAAGGCAGAAGATGGTCATCAATATGTTACGAATTCTTTTCATTTCTTATATAACTATTTTCCATCAAAGGGGGTTCGATTCAATATGGATCGTCCTAATGTCACCTCATCGGTATATTCCAGTTCGTTTCCTACAGCAATACCACGGGCAATGATGCTGATCTTCACATCAAAAGCGGCTAGCTTGCGGAAGATGTAGAAGTTGGTAGTGTCACCCTCCATCGTAGAGCTAAGCGCCAGTATCACCTCTTTGACTTCACCTTCTGCCACGCGCTGTACCAATGAGTCTATCTCAAGGTCGGAAGGGCCAATACCGTCCATCGGTGAGATGAGTCCTCCCAACACGTGGTAAAGTCCCTGAAACTGCTGGGTATTCTCAACAGCCATCACGTCCTGAATATTCTCCACCACACAAATTGTCAATGCATCGCGACGTTTGTCAGAGCAAATCGGACAGAGGTCGGTATCGCTGATATTGTGGCAAGAGCGACAGAACTTCACCTCGCGTTTCATCGTTGCAATAGCATCGGTAAACTGCTCAACATCGGCCGTATCCTGACGTAACAGGTGGAGCACCAGACGAAGAGCCGTCTTGCGCCCAATACCTGGGAGTTGTGAGAACTCCTGTACCGATTTCTCGAGTAGTCGTGATGGGTATTGTTGAATCATTGTCTTTGTCTTTTACTTATGTGACCTATGGGACTTATGTGGCCTAAAGCTTATATTTCACTAAGTTCGAGCCAGCGCATCGACTTTTCATCAAGCTCGTCGTTGAGAACGGGCAGACGCTTGCTCAGCATTGTTATCTCTTCCACTTGTGTAGTACCACCACAAAGGGCTTCTTCTATCTGTTTCTTCTCGGCTTCGAGGGATGCGATGTCTTTTTCCAACTGTTCCATCTCGCGTTTCTCCTTAAACGAGAGCTTGCGACTGGTATGACAGGTTTGAGTAGAACGATTACTTTGACTAGTACAACTATTTTGACTGGTGTTACTACTTTGACTATTACTGATAGAACTCTTTGGCTGCAAAGCCTGCCATTCACGATACTGGGTGTAGTTACCAGGAAAGTCTTTTACCTCGCCCTGCCCCCTGAACACCAACAGATGGTCAACCACCTTATCCATGAAATAGCGGTCGTGGCTTACCACAATGACACATCCAGGAAAATCTTGCAGGTATTCCTCGAGAATCTGCAACGTGACGATATCAAGGTCGTTGGTAGGCTCGTCGAGCACCAGAAAGTTGGGGTTGCGCATCAGCACAGTACAAAGGTACAGTTTGCGCCGTTCACCACCAGACAACTTATAAACATAGTTGTGCTGTTGTTCGGGGGTGAAGAGGAAATGCTGCAGGAACTGTGAAGCCGAGAGGTGTCGTCCAGAGCCCAAATCTACATATTCAGCTATATCGCGCACCACGTCAATGACCTTCTGCTGCTCATCAAACTTCAGTCCTTCTTGCGAGAAATAGCCGAAGCGCACTGTATCGCCAATGACAATTCGTCCACTATCGGGTTGCATCTCACCCAGCAACATCTTAAGGAAAGTAGTTTTGCCTGTGCCGTTGTTGCCAACGATACCCATTTTCTCGAAACGCGAGAAGTTATAGTAGAAATCCTTAAGGATAATTGTCGAGGGTTGAAACGCTTTTGAAATATACTGACACTCGAAGATTTTACTGCCTATATAGACATTCGAGGCCTTCAAACGCACCTGACGCTCTTCAATCCTTGCCTTTGCCACACGCTCCAACTCATAGAAAGCATCCTCGCGATACTTGGCTTTATGTCCACGAGCCTGCGGCTGACGACGCATCCAGTCGAGCTCCGTTCGATACAGGTTATTGGCTCGGACAATCTCAGCACGTCGATTGTCGATACGTTCCTGACGTTTCTCCAAATAATAGGAGTAGTTGCCACGATAAGTGTAAATCGTCTGATCATCGAGTTCAAGGATGACTGAGCAGACACGATCCAAGAAATAGCGGTCGTGGGTGACCATCAACAGGGTCTTATTGCCACGTTTCAAGAAGCCCTCGAGCCATTCAATCATTTCAAGGTCAAGATGGTTGGTAGGCTCGTCGAGAATCAGGAAGTCGGGCTCGAGAATCAGCACATTAGCTAATGCTACACGTTTCTGCTGGCCACCTGATAGCTGACCCATCGGCTGTCCGAGGTCACGAATCTTTAACTGAGTAAGTATTTGCTTAGCCTTGAGTACCCGTTCTGGGTCACCTTGATGATTAAAACAAGCATCAAGAACACTTTCTTCAGGTTCGAAACGGGGTGATTGTTCCAAAATGCCCACTTTGAGGTCACGACGGTAGATAATGCTACCTTCGTCGTAGCCCTCCTTACCCGAAAGGATTGACAGTAACGTTGACTTGCCCGTACCGTTTTTGGCGATGAGTCCTACCTTCTGACCTTCGGCTATAGAGAAACTGATATCCTTGAACAGCAACAGCGAACCAAACGATTTCGTAAGGTTTTGTACGTCAAGGTATGGATTCTCGCGGGCCATTCTGAATGCAAAGGGGTAATTGGGAGTGAGAAGCTATAACGACTTATTGATCTGTTCGATATAACCAAGCACGTCGTCCCTACCCTCACGACTCTCTGCCGAGGTCACGAAATGGGGCGGCATTTCCTCCCAAGTTTCCATCATCTTCTTTTTGTAGGCTTCAACATTGGCACGAACCTTAGCTGAGGTCAGTTTGTCGGCCTTAGTGAATACAATGGAGAATGGAACACTCGACATACCCAACCAGTTCATAAACTCGAGATCGATGGCCTGGGGTTCCAAACGAACGTCAATGAGCACAAACACATTCACCAACTGTTCGCGACCAAGAATATAGCCACGAATCATCTGATCAATTTTCTGCACCTCTTTCTTGGAGCGCTTGGCGAAACCATAACCAGGAAGATCAACAAGATACCACTCCTTATTTATTATAAAATGGTTGATAAGGAGTGTCTTGCCTGGTGTTGAAGATGTCTTCGCCAACTTCTTGTTGCGACAAAGCATGTTGATAAGGCTCGACTTGCCAACATTGGAACGTCCAATAAAGGCATACTCGGGCTTAGTGTCCCTAGGACACATCGACACCATTGGTGAAGAAATCGAAAACTCAGCAGTTTTTACTTCCATGATTGGGATTAGCTGTTGACTTTACCTGATGCGATCGAGTGAGCGTACCAGCTTTTCATCTTTGATAATACCCTGACGAGCCAAAAACAGCAGCAAAACAGCCAACATAGGTAACGCATCCTGCCAATGCAGCTGAACACTACCAGACAAATTACGATTTCTGACAGCCAACAGCACATACCACAATACAATCAGAAACATGGTGCAAAGAGCAACCAACGCCTGACGCTTGCGGTTTTTGTAGAGAAAGATGTTACCTAAAGCCATTATCACCGTGACAATGAGTACAGCCAGCATGACCCACGTTCCCGTGTTGGCAAATGCTGCAATACCCAAGGCTATGGCCGATAGGAGCAAGAAAATGGTTTGCTTGCGTTGAATCATAGCAAAATAGTCAGCTTCGTTGGAGGTTAAGCATCAAATTCTGTGCCCTCAGCGTCTGTCTCCTTAGAAGGATCGCGGAAATAGACCTTGCCATCAACGAACTCCTGAGTAGCCAGCAGTGTGGGCTTGGGTAACTTCTCGTAATAACGAGAGATCTCTATCTGCTCACGGTTCTCAAACACCTCTTCCAACGAATCGTTATAACTGGCAAACTCTGCAAGTTTCTTAGAGAGGTCTTCCTTAATCTGAACACTAATCTGATTAGCACGCTTGGCAATGATTGCCACGCTCTCGTAGATGTTGCCTGTCTCATCGCTGAGATCCATAATGTTGCGCGTCACAGTATTGACTGGCGCTTTTGACTTTTTGTAATCCATTTTGTTTATTATCTTTTTGGTTTTTTCTTTCTAATGATTCCTTATGAGTCCAAGGGGACTTTTGTTACTGAGGGGCTATGGGTTAGTCACCAATCACCTTCTTACATTTGGAGATGAACTTATTAGCTATCTCACAATTCTTCGAATCAGGATATTCGTTTAGGAAACCATAGCACTCATCCTCGGCATCACGGTAACGTTCCAACTGTTTGTCTTGACTGGAATTCTCTGCCAGTTCAAACTTACTCTTCATGATGAGCACGGCAAAGTCTTCACGCCACTTCGTTGACGGATAGGTTTTCAAAGCATTCTGAGCTGTGATGATAGATGCGATATAGTTGCTCTCGTTGTTCGAGTTGATGTTACCAAAATAGCCACCCAGGTTGTAATAGAGCTGGGCAGACAGCAATTCTTTCTGAACCAATTTATCCTGCAGTTCAAAAAGACGTTCGGTAGCTCTCTTACGTAAAGGTGATGAGGGATAAATGTCAATAAACTGCTGATAGGCATTGATGGCTCCCATTGTCGGTGTCTGATCAAGACGGGGCTCAGGAGAACTTTCAAAGAGTGACTGACCGATGTAGAACGAGGCATGCTCAGCATAATGGCCACGCGGATAGCTTTGATAGTACTTTTTAAAAGTAGCCGACGCCGACTCATAGTCACCGCTCATATACTCAGCCATAGCCAACATATAGAGCGACTCTTGCGCCTCATCAGTACCCTTCTTCATCGTAATCAAGTCTTGAAGAAGGGTGACGGCACGCTGATATTTGCCTTCAGCAAAGCATTGCTTAGCAAACTCATAGCGATAATCGTAGTCCTGAGACTTGAAAACTTTATTAAACTCACCAGCGCAACTGCTTAAAAACAGCACCATCGTGAGCATGATATAGACATATTTTTTCATGCGCATAAGAATTAGCGTGCAAAAGTACTCATTTTTGCCCAAAAAACAAAGGGTTTATATATTTTTTAACCACTCAAGTGACATATTTCACAGATTATTTGTAATTTTGCAGCCTTATGAAGTTCAAACTGACATCAAAATACAAACCAACAGGTGACCAACCCGAGGCCATTCGCGAGTTGACAGATGGCGTGAAAAGAGGCGACCGAGCTCAGGTTTTGCTGGGTGTGACAGGCTCTGGCAAGACGTTTACTATTGCTAACGTCATTCAGAATGTCGAGCGACCGACACTCATTCTCTCGCACAATAAGACGCTGGCAGCACAGTTGTACGACGAGATGAAGGGATTCTTTCCTGACAACGCTGTAGAGTATTATGTCAGTTACTATGACTACTATCAGCCCGAAGCTTACCTACCCCATACAGACACCTATATTGAGAAAGACCTTGCCATCAACGAGGAGATTGACCGTCTGCGACTATCAGCTGTATCAGCCTTATTGTCAGGCAGAAGGGATGTCATTGTCGTATCTTCGGTATCGTGTATTTATGGTATGGGTAGTCCTAACGCCCTTTCCGACAACGTTATCGAGATACGTCAGGGGCAGGCCATCGACCGCAATGTTTTGTTAAGAAAACTGGTGCAGTCACTATACGTTCGCAACGACTTGGAACTACAACGTGGAAACTTCCGCGTAAAGGGCGATACGATCGATATTTATATGGCTTATAGCGAGAAAATTCTGCGTGTGACTTTCTGGGATGATGAAATTGACACCATCGAGGAGCTCGACCCCGTCACTATGCTAAGAATGGGACGTTATGCCGATTACAAGCTCTATCCCGCTAACCTCTTCATGACCACGCAGGAACAGACAAACCGTGCCATCCACGATATTCAAGATGATCTTTTAAAGCAGGTAGAGTTCTTTCAGGAACTGGGTGATGACATCAAGGCACAGCGTATCAAAGAACGTGTTGAGTATGACATGGAAATGATCAAAGAACTGGGGCATTGTTCAGGTATAGAGAATTATTCACGCTATTTTGATGGTCGTAAGGCAGGCGAACGTCCCTATTGCCTGCTTGATTTCTTCCCAGACGACTTTCTGTTAGTTATTGATGAAAGTCATGTCAGTGTACCTCAGATAGGAGCAATGTATGGTGGCGACCGCGCCCGCAAGACCAATCTCGTGGAATATGGATTCCGTTTGCCTGCAGCATTTGACAATCGTCCACTAACTTTCGAAGAGTTTCAGCAGAACACAGGTCAGACTATCTATGTATCAGCCACACCTGCCGATTTTGAACTCAACGAAGCAGAGGGCATCGTGGTGGAGCAAGTGATAAGACCTACCGGATTGCTCGATCCAGAAATAGAGGTAAGACCCTCAGAGAACCAAATAGATGACCTATTAGAGGAAATTCGCGTCAGAATGGAACGAAAAGAACGCACTCTGATTACCACTCTGACCAAACGAATGGCTGAGGAATTAAGCGAATACCTGCTGAATCATAACATACAGACTGCCTACATTCACAGTGACGTAGCAACGCTTGACCGCGTACAAATATTGGAAAAATTACGACAAGGCGAGTATGATGTACTGGTTGGTGTAAATCTGCTACGAGAGGGACTTGACCTGCCAGAGGTTTCTCTTGTAGCCATCCTCGATGCTGACAAGGAAGGCTTCCTTCGTTCACGTAGAAGCCTCATTCAGACAGCTGGACGTGCAGCTCGCAACGTCAATGGAAAAGTCATCATGTACGCCGACACTATTACCGCTTCGATGCAGATGACCATAGACGAAACTAATCGACGTCGAGCCAAACAATTACATTATAACGAAGAGCATCATATTACTCCAACTCAAATAGTTAAATCGCTTCATTCAAGTCTTTCTAAAGACTCATCACCAGACCTTAAAGAACTACTCAAACCACAGCTTTCAACACTCACGCCAGGGCTCTCAACTATTGCTGCCGACCCGATTGTCGAGCGTATGACCCGACCACAGATTGAGAAACTTATAGCAGAGACCACACGCCGAATGAAAGAGGCCGCCAAACAACTCGATTTCCTTCAGGCCGCACAATACCGTGACGAGATTATCCGATTACAGAAAGAACTTGAACTCAAGTAAAAATAACGACATATATATTACATTACACCAAATGATTATTTGGGGGATATGTTAAATATGTATAATGCTTTGCATAAACATGGTATTGTGTATTACAAGGTACTATAAAATTACTTACCTTTGCAGCGGATTAAATAAACAACACTGCAAAAATGAACATTGAAAATGCAAAATCACAGATGAGAAAGGGTATGCTGGAATACTGCGTACTGCTACTCTTGAAACGTCACCCTTCCTATGCCAGCGACATCATTCAACAGTTGAAGGATGCCGAGTTGCTTGTAGTAGAGGGAACACTCTACCCATTACTGACCCGTCTGAAGAATGACGGACTACTGGTCTACCAATGGCAAGAATCCTCACAGGGGCCGCCACGGAAATATTATGCCTTGAGTGAAGTGGGCAAAAAATTTCTTGAAGGGTTAGATGGAGCCTGGACAGAGCTGTCAAACACAGTAGGATATTTAAAGAATTTATAATATTATAATAAGGTATAAGAGTTTAATTGTATAAAGTATTAAGGATTATGAAAAAGAATATTACCATCAATCTGTGCGGTCGTCTATTCCAAATAGATGAGGATGCTTACGAGCTACTGCAGCAATACATCAATTCACTGCGTTCGTCGTTTGGTTTACAGGATGGCGGCGAGGAGATTGTTGACGACATTGAGACTCGTATAGCCGAACTGTTCGATGAACTGAAGAGCAATGGCATAGTGGCAATCACTATTGACCACGTCAAGGACATTATCACACGCATAGGCAAGCCCGAACAACTTACAGGCGACGAGGAGCAGAAGGAAAAGAAAGGTGATGCCTGGGACAATGCCCGTACAGCAGCCAAGGGATTATATAATAATGTACGCACGAGAACAGCAGGCAAAAAGCTATTCCGAAACCCTAATGATAAAATGGTAGCTGGTGTCATGTCGGGATTGGCAGCCTATACTGGTACTGATGCCACTTGGTGGCGACTGGGCATGGTCGTGTTTACAATGTTTTATGGTGTGGGAATACTGGCCTATATCATTTTGGCAATCGTACTGCCTCAGGCCAACCTTCCAGAAGAGAAACTACAGATGCAGGGTATCGATGTGACGCCGCAGAATCTGGCAGGTGCCGTAATGGACCACGGTGAGCCTGTACGTCAACATGAAGGCTGGCTACGCGAGGCTTTCTCCATCGTAATGAAACTTGTCGTCGGATTCTTCATTGTCATTCTGATTATCGTTGCCTTCTCACTTGCTCTTGCCCTGTTGGGTGTAATACTTGGCGGCCTCTTTGCGTTGCTCATGCCCGCAGCTGACATAGCGACGTTGCCATTTGTTATAGGAGACGTTAGTTTTGGAGAACTTTGGTACAACCATACTATCATGTTTATCGGACTCATGCTGTCAGTATTGACAGTACTGTTCATCCCTGTTTATGCCATTGTTCACATTTTACTATCTTACACCAAGAAGATAAAGCCCATGGGAACAGTACAACGCATTATATGCATCGTGCTGTGGATGATAGCATTAGGCTGTGCCATCAAACTGGGATACATCCTTATATAACTGCCACCAAAGCAGAAACACACCAAGCGACGATGGTGGTGTAGGCCGCAGTAAAAAGGGCCCACCGCCATCGTCCTGTTTCATTCTTGATGGCTATAATCGTAGCCAGGCAAGGAAAATAAAGTAGGATAAATAGCAGATATGCATAAGCCGTCTGAGGTGTCATTCCGTCAGACGTCATAAGCTGATGCATGCGAGTGTACTTACTGCTGTCGTCACTAAACGAAGAGTCATCGGCATAGGAATCATCATCGGTATAGAGCACACCTATTGTGGAGGCGACAATCTCTTTGGCACCCACACCGGCAATAAGACTGACATCAAGTTTCCAGTTGAAGCCTTGAGGTGAGAAGACTGGTTCGATAGTTTTACCCATACGACCAATATAGGACTGTTCCAACTGCTGCTGACGAGATATCTGATCGTTGTGCGGGAAATAACCTAGAGCCCATACGATGATGGAGGCAACGAGGATGATGCCGCCCATCTTCTTCAGATATTCCCTACCCTTTCCCCATGTATGACGGCTGATGGCCTTAACTGTAGGCATACGATAAGGTGGCAGCTCCATGACAAAAGGTGTATCCTCGCCTTTGACAACGAACACTGAGAACAACTTGCTAGCAATGATGGCCATAAGGATACCGACAGCATAGAGCGAAATCATAACCCATGAACGCCATTCAACGGCAAAGAATGTACCAGTAATCATAATATATATAGGCAGGCGCGCTGAACAAGACATAAAGGGCAGTATGAGCATCGTGATAAGACGCGAACGTCGGCTTTCGACAGTACGGGTGGCCATAACCGCTGGTACATTACATCCAAAACCCATAACAAGAGGTATGAAAGACTTGCCATGAAGCCCCATTTTGTGCATCAGTTTGTCCATTATAAAGGCTGCACGCGACATGTAGCCCGAGTCTTCCATAAATGAAATGAAAAAGTAGAGGATCAATATCTGGGGCAAAAACACGATAACAGAGCCTACACCGCCTATAACGCCATCAATAAGCATAGACTTTAGCGGTCCTTCGGTCATGACACCACCCAACCAACCTCCCAGCCATGATATACCCGCTTCAATCCAGTCCATAGGATACTGGCCCAAAGTGAACGTGACATGAAACATGACAAAGAGAATAAGGAAGAAAATGGGAAAACCAGCATACTTATTACTCAGAACGGCATCTATCATATGGGTGGCACGGTAGGTGTCAGCCTTGGTACCCTCAACAAAACACGCTTCCTTCAGTGCACCGCTAATGAAACCATATTTGGCATCCATAATAGCAGTCTCAGAATCAACACCCATCTCTTCCCGAACTCGTTGCTCAGCATTGGCACGTGCCTCGAGAACAGCTTTAGAGTCCTCACCAGCTTTCGCAGCAACGTACTGTTCAATATCATGGTCATGTTCTAAGAGCTTTAATGCCAGATAGCGCGTACTGTATTGACTATGTATCTCTGTATTGGGTTTCAGGAACTGCTGTATATGGCGTATTCCATCTTCTATTTCGTGTCCATAGTTAATGTGGAGGTGGCGTGACTGCGCGTTTGCGCCCTCATAGACCTGGATGACGGTACGAAACAAGTCCTTCACACCCATGCCACTCTTAAACGAGGTGGGTACAATAGGCATACCCAGCAAGGTAGAAAGCGTTTCAAGGTTAACACGGTCACCACGGCGTTCAAACTCATCATACATATTCAGTGCCCCAACCATCCGCAGGTCCATATCAACCAGCTGAGTTGTCAAATAGAGGTTACGCTCAAGGTTTGAGCCGTCGATGACATTGATAACCACATCGGGCATTTGCTCACTAAGGTGCTTCCTGACAAATAGTTCTTCGGGCGAATAGCACGACAACGAATAGGTACCAGGAAGGTCCACAAGATTAAAGTCGTAACCATACATAGAAGCATGGGCCACAGTGGAGCCAACAGTAACGCCACTATAATTACCCACATGGGCATGGGCACCCGTAGAATAATTGAAAAGTGACGTCTTACCACAGTTAGGATTACCGATGAGCGCAACGTTGATGGTGCGTCGCTGGTCCATAGCCACATGGTGCAGAAAGTCGCCGTCATGCCGACTAGTCAGCGTTTTGAAACGTGTAGACTCAATAGCAGTATCACCTGGAACCACCTCAATCATTTCGGCTTCCTGTCTACGAAGGCTTACCTCATAGCCCATCAGACGATATTTAACGGGGTCTTGAAGAGGCGC
>Ga0247610_10002140_pt1 | contig 23300 bp, 9 predicted proteins | sample 174DNAGHGhighgp2_FD_193483 | JGI IMG/M metagenome (GOLD analysis project Ga0247610, IMG submission 193483) | Sheep rumen microbial communities from Palmerston North, Manawatu-Wanganui, New Zealand - 1742 DNA GHGhigh gp2 | ecosystem: Host-associated > Mammals > Digestive system > Stomach > Rumen ...
CTGCACGAAAGCCCGACGCTGCAGAGTCACCTTCAAATATCCATAGTTGTCTTTCATGTGGTTTCTTGCTTGTACAGTTTATGAACTTATCATTTCGTAAGAGCTTGCCTGACTCACGGTTCATCTTACGAATCTTTGCTTGTTCTTCAGCATTCTGTTTCTGTGAATACCAATCCTTCATAATATCAATGATCTCAGACTTCTCTACCTTCTTAAGAAACTGTTCTGGGACATTGAACTTGATGTTCTCATCCTTACTGAATTTCTCAATAGGTGTAGTAAGGCATTCCTTTGTCTGAGAATCATATGCGGGATTTGATACTGTGCATTCACAGAATAATGAATACTTGGTATCAACATTATGAAGGGTTACACTCATCTTTTTCTTTTCCAACAAGTCCTGCACTGTCTTGTTGATACGAAGACGGATGGCATTCATATGTGTCCCTCTTGAACATTCTGCACCATCAACAAAACCAACATTGATATTAGATCCTGGGAATATCCATGCTCGTACAAGCTCATTCTCAAATGTTAACTTTGCAGATGTATCAACAAAGTCACTATATAATTCTATATACTGTTCAAATTTATTGAACACCCATGTCTTGTTGAACAGTTCTTTATTGTTCTTATCTATATACTTAAATGCAACCTTGAGCTTAGGATTAGCAGCCGCAGCATCTATGCATCGTTTCTCAAGAACAGCAATAAAGTCCTCGGGAAGTTCTGTATAGTCAACATCAAACTTACTGAAATCAATCTTAAGGGTTGTCTGTGTATAATGATCCTTACACTTCTTAATCTTAAGATCATCATTAAGTGTTCTCATATTGTCTGACCAGGATCTATGAAAACTGTTCTTACCATCCGCGGAATCAACAATGAACGAACTTGAAAATATATTTGCTAAGACTGAGCCAACTCCATTCGTCCCAATCAGTTGTCTGTCCTCATCATCATTATAGTTTGAAGATGTACGGAGTCGACCAAACACAAACTCTGGAACATAACATTTTGCTTCCTTATGCATTATGATTGGCATACCACCATTATCCTTGACAATTATAGTACCATCATATTTTACAGTCACCTCAATCTTGGTAAGGCCTAAATTTGTCTCTCTTCTATATTCATCACAGGAATTAGATAGGATTTCATCGAATACTTTTAACATTGCTGGAGCATAATTGACATCTCGCATTGTCATCATTGACTCATCTGAATCATATATGAACATTTGCCGAGTCTCATCCTTTGTGGATCCTACATACATACCAGGACGTGATAACACATGAGTTATCTCATCCATTTCCTTATATATCTCTTCAATCTTCTTTTTTCTTGGTGCCATATATAAAATATTTTGTAAATATAATATATAAAAATTATTCCAAAAATTCAAAAAATAATGGGAATCTCACGATTCCCATTTACCAAATATATTTAAATATATATATATGTAAAAAATAATTTATTCTATATATTTCTCAATAATCTTTATCATGTTCGTTAATGCTGAATGAATGTTCTTTAAACTTTTAATATCAGCATCATGAATTGCGTCCTCATTATTCATTTTTCTGTCTATCCATCTTGAGTCTAACTTTGCAAAATTGCGTGCTATACTTGAATACTGTGCTGTTAGCTTCTCACGGAATTCTGAATATTCGTCAAGTGTCATATATTAAATTTAAATTAATTATGAATAAAACTAATTACAATATATAATATATCACTTTATTCAGTTATTTTTAAATATATACCCCAAGAATATTATTTATTCATAAATCAATGGCAAACGGATCATATTTTTCTATATATGTGGGTTCTGAATACATAAGTCCAAAACCAATAGAGCCACTACCAATACCTAGAAAGTGGAAACCTGTTTTAGAACTTGCATATGCGTACACAACAAATTCAATAAATGAAGCATTAAGCAATATTGATGATTTAAGTTATATAATAAATAATCATAGTACACAAATAGACAATATTGCTAATGATCTTAATAAATTATCTGAACTTAATAATGAAGATTTTATCAATAAGATTAATCAGATTACAGATAAGATAGATGAGCTTAACATTGAAACAATCATTTCTTTAGCATATATATATTCAGATCTTAAAGATCAGATAGTGCAAGATAATTCTTATTCATATTCAAGTACACTATATGAATTAGGAATTTCCCGATCATATGATAAAATTAATGATATTAAATCATCATTACAGAATGACATAAATACTATATATAGTTATGTTGACAATAATTATGTTACGATATCATATGCAAATACTTATCTTGCTTTACAATCAGATGTACCAAAAAAGGTAAGTGATTTACCTAATGATGCGTTATATGTAACATATTCATCACTTACATATTATGCAACAACCCAAGATGTTGATAATAGGATTGAACAAATAGTTGATTCTGCTCCAGAAGCGCTAGACACATTAAAAGAAATAGCATATGCTCTTGGAAATAATGATGATCTTGCAGGATATTTAACAAGTGAGATTGATAAAAGAGCAACAACAGAATATGTAGATGAATTATATAATAAGACATCACATCAAAAAGATGACATTCCGATTTATGATGAATCAAGAATACAGGAGCTTATAAATGTTGGAGAACTCCCGGATAAATATATATCAATTCCTTCATCTGACACAATAACTCAAACGGGTGAATCTGGAAAATATCTTGATATAATATTCAATACATTACGGGATCTTCAAAAACAGATATCTAAAATTCAACGGACATTTGATAGAGGACTTATTTCAATGGTTAACGAACATACTCACATGTCATATGTAGAAAGTGAGTATTCATTAATTGAAGAAAGCGAGCCAATGTGGGCTGTAGATCCAAATTCTTTGTCTGAAATTACTGGTACAGAATTTTATATTGATAATGCGCATATACTTGAGCCAACAGAAAATGTTATTGTTTCAGAAAATAAGCTGACAATTTCTCCTTATGCTACATGGAGTGATAATCATTTAAATATAACATCAGGAAAACCAAATAATTATTTATATGATTGTCAGGATGCTAAAGAATATGTGTTTATCACATCAAGCACTCCAAATATTAAGATAACATTAACAAATTATTCAAACGATGAAAACAATATAATAATAGATCTTAGCAAAATAGGATTACCTGTAAACGAGGCTCATAAATATAATATTTTATTATGTATTTCTCGAGCTGTACAAAATGATAAGAAACAATATGTTGGCACAAATTTCTTATTTATATCAATAGGAGACTATTTTACAGGTGAAACTATTTGGGAAAAATATTATAACAAAAACAACGGCGCATTCATATCAGGATATACATTATTTAATAATGTTAATGATTATTCTGCAAATGAACAGAATAGATATTTCATAAGTCAGGTTCAGTTTAACGAATTGGAACTTTATAGAATGACATTCTATTCAAAATATCAAGATTTTGGAAATGATGTTCAGCCGTCAGTGCCTGACGATTATGATACATATTCAGTCGCACATATAACAATTCGTTCTGTTAAGAATATTGAACAACTTAAAAAAATCAAGAATCAATTATTAGAGAATGAATTAATATATAATGATAGTAATAATTGTATATATATAATAAAGAATAACGAAATAAAATTAATAAGTGGTGGTTCTAATACAGATCCATCCGACGATACTTCAGGAATGGAAAAGAATGAAATACTTGAATGGCTAGAGGCCAACGGAATAGTTGGATTATTTGAGGATATAACCGCAGATAATAAGGATAATGTTAGATTATCACTTAATAACATTGGGGATATCACATTTATTAATCAACTTAATGAAAAATACAAATTTACTGTTGATTCAAATGGTGAGCTGAAATCAACAAAGGTAAATAAGCAAACACTTGCTGATAGAATTGCAGATGCAAAGATGCCAGAAATCAACGAAACAACTACAGACTTCGTTAATACTCGTGGATTTGTTGGAACATTGCGTGAGTATGAAACAGGAAATAAGCCTGGCACATCAAATGTAAATTCTGATATGAAACTTAATTCTGACCGTATTAAGATTGGTAATGTATATGCTCCATTTAAAGATAGTAATGTACATGGATGTACACACGGATATATTGAATTGGAGAATACTTCCAATCTTGATTTTGAGCTTGATGGATGTTACTTACATTTTGCAAGAAGAATTGATGCAAATACAGTTGAAGAAAACAGCCTTCCATTGAGTGGTGTTCTTCCAGCAAATGGAACATATCTTATTCGTTGTAAGAAATATTCTGACATTGAACAATCAAATACATTCATCAATGTTGATTCGTTTGATATAGAATGGATTACTCCACAAGGTGAATTGTTTGATCCATATCTTGGAACACAAAATGTATTTTTATTAACATATAAATGTGCAGGAAAAGATTGGGATCCAGATAGTACATTTGATTATACCACAACAATGATTAAGGATGGCGCTGGAGAACTTGAAGGTAATAAAGTATATCATCCATGTTATATTGATTCAATTTCTATATTGGCACATCTTACAAGAACTGGCGATGGTACAGGATATACATGGAACTGGAATGGCAAGGGATTATATTCTAACCCAAACAAACTTGATGCTCTTTATAAGACAACATTTGAGCTTGACCCTGCAAAACAAGCATATCAAGGTTTGCATGCTAAGGATTCATCAAGAGTTAGAACAAATACAGCAACAGACTATCAAACAGTATATTTACAAAAAGAATATATTGAATTCCCAAAGACTGATGAAAAATATCCTGTAGCAATGTACACACCAATGGCAAGTTACTTACATAAGAATGTATGTACTGATAAGACAAAGCTTGATATGGAGAAGCCAAATATGGTAACAGTTGCCTTCGGTATAAATATGTTAAAGACACGTTGTTTCAATTGGGTATCCGCTGGTGATTTTGATGAATATATTTGGGTTCGTCAAAAGGTGGAAGATGGGCAGACACCAAATGCCTGGAAACGTTTTGAATCATATAAGACACGAAGTTTAGGCAATCTTACAAAAAAGGTGATTGGCGATGATAACAAAGAAACAACAGTAAACATTGGCGTTGGAGACCTTGAATATAACGCTTATAGAAATGATATTGACAATAATACATTAACAGCTCCATATAGAAAGGAATTTACTTGGGTAACAAATAATGCTGTATATGCAAGGATTAAGAAAGCATTTCCAGGAAGTGGAATACAATATACTGCACATAAATGTATATTGGAATTTGATGCTGTAACAGAAGAGACTACTTGGGAATATGTAGTAGGACGCGGTGATAAGAACAAGAATATAGATCTTGAACATACTTCTGAAATTTATACCTTTACATTATATCCTTCAACAATGCAGCCTCGTTTGTATCAGACAACAGACCAACAAGGATTCCATTGGATTGAATATCAAACATGGGCAGCTGCTGCAGATTATTTGAATACCTTTATTAGTAATCAGAAACAAAACGATCATATTGTTCCTGTATTGTTGAATACTGGTGATGCTACACAAAATGGTACTCGTGTAAACGAATGGCTTGATTATTATATTGGCGGTAAGAACTTGTTCAATCATCTTGAACAAATGTCAATAGTTGGTAATAATGACCTTTGTGATAACGACCCAGAGATACTTGGTACAGGCGATGATAGCGGTAAATCAAATGGTTTCTATCATCATGTATTCTATTGCTATGAGGTTGATGAAAAACTTAACGATAACACATACATTACAAAATTAGAAATTCATAACGACGGTGAAGATCAAAGTGAGGATTTAACCTTTGATGAGGTATATGATGCAAAACGTTTTAAATATCTTCCATTAATTAAGGGTGATGACAATGTGTATAGATATGTTCCATCGTTCTATTGGTTTGGAACTCCTGATACATATACATTTGTAATGATGAACTCTGAGCTTACATTCATCAACTGCGGTAAGTGGTTTAACAAGAAAATAAATAATACCCATGATGGTGTTGTTCAAACCGTGAACTTATATACTGGTTGGTCAATACCTGAGGATAAGACGCATTCATCAGTTTATGATTCATCATTTGTTACAATTTACACAATGTTGTATAATGTAATTAACGAACATATTGCTAATAAGAAAGCTAACGAACCGCTTGGAAGTACTTATAATTCTGACACAGGAAAAATTGACCAAGTAAAGAACTTAATAATTGCATGCCATGAAATGCCATTCACTGTTGTTACTAATGCAAATCTTCAGGCGTCAACTTGTAAGGCAGATCGTTCATTGAACGGTAGTTCATTAGTTGGTTCACACATGAATAAAATGAACAATCTTGACAATAAATCAAATTATTGGTTCTCAAGGCTGCTTGAACATTTTAATGTGAAATTTGTATATGGCGGTCATAAACATACTTATGCAATTACTAATGAGCTTCGTGAGTTATATTCATATGTTGAAAATGGTGAAACAAAATATAGTTTGAATGGTAAGATGACAATGCCTCAGACTCTTGAAGGCGATAATGATACTGCAAACTTTAATTTGAAATTAAAGAAAACTGATACACAGGTAACAAAGACTCGTCGTGTTAAGAATGCAACAACTGGAGAGGAACATGATGAAACATATACTGAAACATATAGTAGTTTGGTTATTGACGAAAATGGTGACACAGATATTGCTGCATCAAAATTCCCACTTATGAATGTATATGATGATGTACAGAATACCTCTCATAAGTTAGGTATTAGCTTTGAAGGTAATGTATTGTTCCCATATTATGGTGTATCGTTAGGAGATAATGAAACACTTAACGGTGTTATATATATGATGTGTCAAGCTACAGGATTTAAGCTTAAATCAAATAAGGAGTTGCCTGGTCCAAATCAAAGATTCAGTTTCATAATTCCAAAGACAACGCCTGGAGATTCATCTGATACTCCTTCTGACGAACAGCTTCAACCAATGTTCACAGAGATACATCCTGACACACATATTGCATATCTTATGAGATTGAAGAACATTCATAGCGGTAAGAAAGTATTATCACAAACTGATTATGCAACAGCTGCAATATTATTACAGTACTTACATAGAACAGATAGAAATGAAACTAATATGTATGGTGCATGGGTAAATAATGAAACACAATTGTTATCTTGGTAATTATTAAAAACAAAATTTTATATTATTGAATTCTTATGAGGTTACATAATAATAATGAAGAATTTCCTATTATAGTTGATACCGATATAATTATGACAGATGAAAATATGTCTGCCGATATCGGTACAACTTTACATGATGTCATAAATGAACATGATTCAAAAATTGAAAGACTTGAATCAAATGTTAAATGGATGTATCGTTATGGTGCGCTTGGCTCTGGAGGAACCAGCGGAGGAAGCGGTGGAGGCTCTACATCAAAGATGACAGTATTTATATATAAGGATGGAACTCAGCCTGTGTCTCCTGGAACACGACTTATGTATTCTGGAGAAGGAATGTATAAGTTTAAAGTTGAGATACATGGAGGTGGTAGTGATACATTCCTTGTTAAATATTATTATAGTAATGGTAAGTCATTGTCAAGAATATTATCAAAGGATAATGAGTTCACAACAGAAGACACAATAAAACTTGAAGGAAATAATGAATTAACATTTACTATTAAAAATCAGTCTACTGGAGAATTTTATATGGTTAATAATTCTCCGAATCTTACATTTCCGTATGTAACCTCAGCATATAATATTTCTGCAAATTATGTCCTTGGAAATGATATATCTGGAAAGAATTATCAAAAATATACTCCAAGTGACAATATTATATTTATGTCTGATGTTGTTTCATCAGGACTTATGATTGCTGTTAATTATAATATTGCAGTACAATTACAAGATTCATCAACAGTTATAGAATATAATGATTGGTATGACCGTGATGTAGTAATTGATGAAAACGGGATGACAATTTCTTGGTATGATGATTCGCATGTAAAACATGAAGAAACTCGAAAATTTGATATTAAAATAAAATCAAATTCCGCAGGCACTTTATATCTCCCACTTGTTGCTAGGGGAAGTGATGATATCATCGAATTTCTTGAAGATAATGAAAATGCGTCATATAAACAGGTAACTGTATCAATCAAATCTCAGTTATCAGAGGAAACTGAAATTTCCGAATTTGCACATTTCACATTCTTTGACAACTTAATTCCAAATGGTCTGTTTCTTAACATAAAAACAACAGCAGGCAAGTTATACAATAATCCTGTTTCTGCTTCAACAGCCATAGAAGCAAATCAGATTATGAGTGGTGATATTATGTTTAAGGTAACCCCATACAATGGTTCTCTTGATACCACACGTCTTTACGAATTAAGAACTTATGTATATGATGTTGTAAACGAGGAGGAAACATTAGTATCAACATATGGCCCAACAATACTTATTGACCAACGTGAGACAGACACAATAATTTCAATATCTGAAACAGGCATTAAGAAAATAATATTTGAATTAACGTTAAGCGGTCAATCTGTATCATTTACATATTATATTAAAATACGAACATTTGCATCATCATTTAATTGGTATCCAAACATAATTGTTCAAGAAGACGGATATGATGTACAAAAGGAACTTGAACCATATTATTCAGCAACATATAGAAGAAATGAGACTGTAAAGAATATATCTTCTGATACATTATTTATAAGTGGCGGAAATAATATTCAAATGACATCAAATGACCCAATACGAACATTAAATCTGTATTATGATCCTGAAAAATATAGTAATATTCAAACAAAGATTTATGATTTAATGATGGCAATTGGTATTCAATATTCTTCTATAAATAATACCAATATTCCAATTCTTTCATTTAATGTTAGTACCTCAACAGAAACACAAAAACAAATACATACAATATTTGTTTATCAGAATAAATTAGCAGTAACAACATCTGTAACAAATATATCATCTGCTGAAACAATTTCGTTATCTTCTAAGAATATAAGTATATTTATTCCATTAGAAGATAACTATAAACCTGCAATGTCAGAAAAATATCATTTGTTTACTATATACAAACGGCTTGAGAACATTTCAAGCAACAACTATTATAGAAGTCTTTCAACATATATTGATGGTGATCTTGAAGGATTGCTTGGTGAGTTCTTGTCAGCGGATGTGATATATGATTCAATAACATTATATCCCGGTAATTATTCGTTGAACTTAATTGAATTGTCAATGTTTGTTCATTCACAGTCAACGGAAATGACCTGGATGAACGATATTGATATAAAGAGATATTTCAATTCATATACAGAAAAGATTACTTATAGGGATAATATATTTACAGACAATGAACGTTATTTGTTTGATGTGTTCAGCGGATTTCAAATTGATGAAAAGAATAGAATTATAGTTGATGAAAATGATCCGCAGAATATTGCATTAACAAGTGAATGCCCTGTAATGTTATTATATTTTGATGATGTTGGTCAAATCTCTGGTTTTGATGCTAAGAACAATGACAATTTCATGGAATGGTTTGAGAGAAGTTATGAAGAGAACGAATCAGCAGCAAGTCAAATTCCTGTAACAATAAAATATTCAAATGGTGATGGAACAGGATTACATCAGATAAATTTACCTGACACAGATTCCGTAGCAAACTTCTTAGTTGATATTCAAGGTTCATCAACAAAAACATATCGTTGTAAGAACTTAGAGTTATATGCTCCAAAGGCAGATGAAGGATATGATTATATATATTCCCCAAATATTAATAGAAATATTAATGATCCTGAATATAAATCATCATTCTTACCTGAAGGCAGTTTCACATTAAAGGCCGATGTGGTTGACTCGTCACATACAAACAATAATGCAATCGGTAAGTTTGTTAATGACAATACCAAACAGTTCCAAAGAGCGGTGAATAATGAAAATCAACACGGTACAAAATATACAGCAAACATCAAGAACACTCTTATTGGATTTCCTGTATTATTATTCTTACATACTAGCTATCAGGAATATGACGAACTTAATAAGCCAATTCCGGGAGTATATAAGGACACATATTATTTCTTAGGAATATATAATTTCAACCTTGGTCGTAAATCATATTATAATTTAGGATATAAAGATATTTCTAATATTGAACCATTGATTGATGCTGCAGGCGCTCCAGAATCAGGCTTTGCAATATATAAGATTAATTCATCAAACAATGTTCAGATGAATAATATTGTTGGCGGTGAGATTCAAGGAAATAATGCATATTTTGATTTCTCACAATATACTGATAATGTATTGTTATTTGACGATAAATCAGGTATGTGGGGTGACTATATTGGCAATAAGCCATTGAATAATATACAATCAGACCTTAAAGGATTATGTAAAGATGTTGCATTTGCTGGTGGTTTTGTATTTACAGAAGTAGGAAAACGAATGTCTGAATCGTTATCTGATGCATACGGATATTCAAAGTTATATTCTAATATCACAACGGAAATTGGTGATGGCGGCGTTGAGAAAACTGTGGAATGGGTTCCAAACTATCATTATCAAGCCTCCGTAAAACAACAGACAGGTACTACTGTTGAATATGAATACACATTGATGACCGATATTGATGGTCATGTTCTTAACGGCTCATTAGAAAACTTACAAAAGTTGTTAGTTTCCTATGAAATGGAGGCAGGCACAACAAATATTCCAAAGCTTGATTTTGTGTCAACATCTGAATATTTCACCACAATGATGGCTATGGGATTGGTTGACTCACCAATGAAAAACTTAAATGTTAAATCTTGGAATAACGGTCAAACATTCTATCTTGCCTTCTATGATATGGATACTGGCCTTGGTAAGAACAATGCAGGTACATATATTAATTATTTTGCATTTTCTGATTTCTGGCGTTCTCGTTGGAGTCCATTACCAAAAACAAACATAGGATCATTGAATCAGGTTGATGTAATAAGAGACTATTCACCTGAAACATTTGCTGATGATGAAACAGGCTCTTCATTCTTTGATGTGCCATCATCATACCTATTTGCTGTTGCTAAATATGCAAAATCAATATTTAGCGCATTTGACCCTAATAACACAAACATGTATGAAGAAATAAATTATTATGATCCTTCAAACATTTGGGGTAGATGGCGTCATCAAACAGGATGTTTAAGAAATGCAAACTATTTTATGAACACGTATTTCAATCATCACCTTGCAAAGGTGCCTGCTGAAGCATTTAATTTTAATTATAGATATAAATATTTAGTTAAGAATAATGATAACACTGGTTTTGACTCGGTGAACTTCATTAAATTCCATGGACGTGGTCTTGCATATACAGAATATTGGCTTGACGGACGTCTTCATATTTTGGATGCTTATTTTAATGTTAGTGGTGTTGATGATACGATTAATATTGATAATAATGTTCAGGTAAAAGCATCATATACAAATGACGAATACAAGCCATCGGGTAATGAAGATGTATATGTATTGCAGGATGCATTCTCTGGAGGTAGTCAGCCATTACAATATACAACTGCAAGCTCTGGTAATCTGATTATCGAAGCAAAATCATATGCTCCATTGATTATACAATATCCGTTAAGAAAGGAGCGTTATCTATTCCCAAGTAATGGAGAAAAATCACAGATAGGAATAAACTTTACAGGTAACGTTACCTGTTTATTTGGGGGATCTAAACTTTGGACTTCAGTAAGTTCAATATCTCCATTCATCACACAGGATAACCGTTTCTCAATGTATTCAAAATATATTTCCACAATAATTGGAGAAACAAGAACATGTCGTGCTTGGACATTTGATACACCAGCACTTAGAACATTACGTTTAACATCTCCTAACTATTCTGGAGACATAGCGTTTGAATCTTCTGAAACAGAACCTAAATATCAAAACATTGATGAAATAAATATTTCAGGAACTGCAATCAACTTAAGTGCTCAAAATATTCCTTTACGAACATTGCGAGCAGTTGGAATGCAACAAGGTGCAGAAATTAGAGTTGTAGGATGTGATAAATTAGAAAATGTAGAAATTTCCGGTACATTTAATAATCTACAAATAAGTTCATGGGGAGAAGATATATCATTACCAACATCAGGCGGTACACTAACATGTAACACAATATCAATAACAAATAACATTGAACGATTCCCTGATGCTGCTCTTCATATATCAAATAATTCAGAATTAACAACAATTAATTTAAGTGGATTTTCACATTTATATATAAGTAATTGTCCAAAGCTACAGACAATCAATTTTAATGATAGTAGTGATGTATTAGTACCACCATTAAAGACATTAGATATTCAAATGCCTGCATTTAATAATGATCCAGATGCATCATTAACAATAGGTAATACTACAAATGTAATTGATTTAACTAACTTTAACAATTTGTCAACATTACGTGTCTCAAATTCTACAATCAAGCGATTAAAATTACCGACTCTTAATGCAGATGCAAACGATTCTTCAGTAAGACGAAATATTACATTATTAAGTGGAGCATTTATGAACTGCAAGAATTTTGAGAACTTTGAGAATGAAGCTCCAAATGATTTATATATAACCGGAGAGAAGACATTCTTTAACTGTGGTGTTCTTGCAGAAAACGGATTCGCAATGATAAAGAACCGTAGCACATCGATGTCAAATATATACATTAACCCAGATTGCACAACACTTAAAGATACATTTAATTGTACTGATAAAAAAGGACGTATAACTTATGAAATAGCATCATTGTTCTTACAGACACGTTGTACTCCAGATGCTGTTGCTAATGTAGCATCTATTGAAACAATGTTTAAAAATAATGTAATAGATTATAAATATACAAATAAGTATACAGAATATCTATTGCACACCTGTTCATTACCATTATGGCAGTTTACAAATTGTAGTATAGCAACAGATGTATTTTCTAATAACAATGTTGACTTCTTTAATAGATATATGTTTGAAGAGGCTCCAACAAGTGATAGCAGAAAACTGTTTGGCAATATTGAACTTATTGAGTTAAATACAATGTGTAATACATTTACTTATGGAACTATTGATATGTTGTATCCTTTCATAAATCATACAACAGGGATTGATTTTAGACAACAAGCAAATATTACAATTTATAATCCAACAAGTTCTGACAAATGGAATACTGATGATGTAATATATGTTAATTCATTATTCTATAATGATTCACCAAGTAATCCAATATCTCCAAGTAATATAGTGTCATTAAGAAATTTCACATTATCACCAACACGAACAAAAATTGGAGGAGCGCTAGTTAACTTAATATTTTCATTTGAAGGTTTATTTGATAATGATAAGAATAATGTTGAAGATTATGTTTGGACCGCAGCATATAATAATAATTTAAGTCTACAGAACTTTATGAATGCTGTGTACACTGTTAACAATCTTGATGAAGCATATGTTAATACATTATTCTGTAACATAGTTCCTACATACATTGTAAATTCATTCTTAGGATTTAATAGTAATAGCGAAATAACTGACATATTGAATATATACACAATGTTTAATTGGGATCTTGTATCAACAAAAACAACTAATTTATTTTCAGATGAATTCGTTAATGGCAATGTTTCATTTGGTGGGTTAACAGGCAAAAAGACATGTACATATCAAGAATTCCAAGAGATATGGACAAAGCTATTATCATCAGCAAATTTAAATGCAATATCAATGATATTTACTGATGCTATAATAACAAGAAAGGATTGGAATATAGAATTCATGTTAACAGATGAAGACATTATTAATACTTCAATAACAACAATACCTAATTTATTTAGAAATATTATATTGAACGATGAAAACGGCATTCAGCAGCCTATTGATATTACTTCTAACATTTTTAGAAACATCAAAAACATTAAATATGTTCCTTATATATTTTCTAATACATATATGAAACATGCAATCCCATTTGATGTATTTGGGAAGAGAAAGAAATCTACAGATATAATTCCTTGTTATATTAAGCAAGACAACAATTATGTAAACGGAAGAATTGTTACTTATGATTATGATAATGTCATTATAAATATGAGTGAGGCATTTTATAATATAACATTCCCAAATAAGGAAGATGCCACATTTAGAAATCGTGAATATAACATATACGAAAGAAATTACGCATACGCATTATCAGATCCAAATACAAAATATAATGAATACTATAAATTAGAAAGTGGTGAATATGTAAGATATGATGTTGAACAGCCATTAGAAATACAAGACATTGATAAGATATGGGCGGATCATCAGGATGTATCATTATATAAGACTAATGATATTGATGAAATGCTTAATGGAGATGTAAAAATAAATATATATAAATCAACATATTCTTATGAGATACGAGATTATGCAAATCCTACAGCTGCCCCGTATCGTAATTTAACAAATTTCTGTCCTAATGGATTTGTTGTATCTCCAGACATATTTAGATGCTGTGATAAGAATTGTAATATTACATCATCAATAAGTTATAACAGGTCATCAAATGTAGATCCCGTGATAATGACAGGAATGATGCCCCCATCAATATTTAAAACAGAATATTTAAGAACAATCAAATTTAATGGAGTATTTACTGGTCTTAATGTTACACCTATAGAAACATGTTATTGGGATGAAGATGAAATTGATGTAATAGATAGAATGAATTATAAGCATAAATGTAAAAGAACAAACATTTATTATCAATACATATTAGATGAATTTACAGATAATGATATTTTAAGTGATTGTTTCAATTTTACATTATTATTGCCATTAAGTGAAACGACAGAATATATAACAACAGATCCTAACAACGAAAACACAAGGTATGAAAGTAAACGATTATCTCAACATTTCTTTATGTTTGATGACAAATCATTATCAAAGAATATATTAAAAATGTCCAATTCATTACCTACTGATTATTCAAAAACTATATTACAGGATACTGACGCTGAACATATGCATCAATTTTATGTTGCAGACAATGGAATATATTTCAATATAATGCGTTCGTTTAAAACAATTGTTCATAGTGAAGAAGATGTTGAAAAATTATATATGACTGGAATAGATAAAACAGTATTCAGATATTTTACATTTGACAGCATCATAAGTTCAGATATTGCAAAGATATATGAAGGATATGTTTTATCAAAGAACAATATGTGGTCATATAGACATATATCTGATGGAGCATTAATGTTTAACCAGGTTGGCGGAAATAATACAGGCTATACAGGTTTATCGGCTAATGCAAGAATTCAAGCTCAATATACAAATGATGGTATGTTCCCAAGAAACGGAAATAATTATAATATCAATAAATCATCACTTGCATTAATAGACTTCACAACGATGGAAAATCTTAATGAATATTGGACAAACTATACTTGGGTAGAACCTACAATAGTTTATACATCATAAAATAGTGCTTAGATCCTCTTCTAATGATCGTAAAAATGGTATCTATATAATTTATTAAAAAGATAATTAAATGTTACCAGAAGAGGATCTAAGGCACATCTAAGAGGATCTAGATAACATATAACAGTTCAATTAATTGTTAATGAATATAAAAAAATATTATTATATATAAAGGTAATAACAAAAATATATAAAGGTGAGATAAATTTATAAACATATATTTTTTTATAACATGTTTAAACAATTTTTCTCAATGTTCTTAAGAACAAAAATGTGTAAGAAAGAATATGATATGAACAACCCTACAAGAACAAAGTCATCTGATAATTATATGAATAAATTAATTAAAGATGATAATAATGTTAATGTGGGCAATTTCTTTTTAGTTGCATGTACTGTTGTTGGCTTATTGCTATTGTTAATTCCATTGTTCACGTTAACAATAGAAGCATGGTTCAATCATACTATAACCACTGACCTAAATGGTATGGCAGCATACATCATAGCAGTATGTTCTATATTTACTGTAGGTGGACTAACGCACGGCTGGACAAGCTGGGCAAAAAGTAAGTTTGAAAGTATTAATAAGGATTCAGACGGAAATGAACTTAACGATAGCATCAAACCAAAAACAGAAGAAGAATTAAACGAAGAAAACACTGAAGAAAATTAATTTTTTTAATATTTTTTAATATTTTTTAATTTTTAATGTCATTTCATTGAATTTATGAAATGACATTTATATTTTATAATATAAACCTTATGAATTGAAATATTATAAATTAAATATTATAAATTATTATAAATTATTATAAATTATTATAAATATATTCATTTATAGGTTTAGAATGAGCAAGAGAGGACGAGTTAGAACTGAACAATCAACATTAATTATCAATAATATATTACAAGATTTAAATAATGACATAAATAAATTAATGTCTGCCATTAATGCAAGTGCAGATGAATTTGTTAATAAGTTATATGAATACATTGATTATGACATTAAAATGATCCGTGACTGTACTGAAAAGTCTATAGTTGAAATATATGTAAATGTATTATCAAATTTCTTTAAAAATATTGATGAATATATAAGGATGTTATTAAATAAAACATCAAAAGATAATACAAAAGATAATACAAAAGATAATCTAACAGTTAATGATGTTTTGAATTTAATAAGAGAAAAGAGCAGAAATGAACTTGCTAACATATATGCTCCAGATATTAGTTTTGATAACACAATAGATAAATATTTTAATGATGTTAAGCGTGAATACATAAAACATCCAATGGGTGAGTCTGAATTATATGAAATGACTGATGATAATCGTGATTTGTTTATTAAGAATAATTTAAAGACTGTCATTGAATGCGCAAAACGATACCGTGGGCTTGGAGTTGATTTTGAAGATCTTATACAAATTGGTAATATGGGACTTCTTAAGGCATGGTATAAATTTGATACATCTAAATCTGATTTACAGGACAATATCATTAAAGAAATAACTGAGTTTGATACCGATGAAATTTCTTATGATGATGCTATATACATAATATCAAATAACTTTAAATATCCAAAACTTCTTGAACAGACATTAGCAAAGGTACCAAATAATGGCTTTGCAAATAAAGAAAGCTTTATAGAATGGGCAAAAGATAATATTCGTAAAGCAAGCTTTGCAAGCCTTGGTTTCATTTGGGCTCGTGCAGCAATCACTTCAGAACTTAATGGACTTAGTAATATAATTCGTATTCCTCGTTCTATTCGTAATTCTGATGACAAGGTAACATTTATAAATCTTGACAGTCTTAATCCTCACACAGATGATAATTTCAACGATGACGAACTGTATGAAATAGCAAATGATGAATTTGTTACATCTGACGATAATGTGGAAAACATGGAACGTATGGATATGTTTAAACAAATCGTTAACAACACATTAAATAAATTACCTGGTAAGGACAGACGAATCATAATGAAACGATTTGGTATAAATCTCCCGTTTCAGCTTAGTATTGCTGATATATCAGAAAATGAAGGAATTAGTCAACGTGAAGTAAAATCTATAATTGATAAGACATTACAATTTATTGCAGAAAATATTTCAGATGAAAATAAAAAAATAATTATTGAACTGTTATAAACATGTTTCCTGGATTTGTTAATGCATATAGAGATGATAAGAAAAATGTTCATCTATACTTTTTCCCAGGTATAGATGAACATGGTAACAATATATATAATAAAATTGATATGGCAGAATATACAGCAAGTTATGATATAACTGAAAATTCAGATAATTCTGCAGATATATGTTTTTACAATAATAAAATAATTTGTTTAAATGTAAAATTAATAAAAAATAGTGACAACAGTATAGAATATTTAAAATTAAAAGTTTAATCCATTTTAATCCATTATCATAACGTTGTCACATACATATGGGGCAATCAAATTTGTTACAAAGCCTCTTTCTTTAAACATTGATACATATTTCATATCAATATCTGCGAAATACGGTAGCATCTCCTTATTCATAAACTTACCCCATCTTAACATTTGAGCATCTACATAATTCTTTACCTTATTACATATTTCAGCATCATACATAATGGTTTGTATGTACATGTCTAAATCATTTATAAAAGACATTATAAAACTTGTTCCACCATTATTATCTGATATCTTATAATTCATATTATTAGGATTCACTTCTTTATTATTATGAAATATACGTGAATTTTTCATAATAGTATTAAATCCATCATTTGTATATGGTATAGGTGGTATCATAATCTTAGTTTGTTGAATTTTATTTATTTATGCTGATAATCTTTCTTCTGCAGCTTCTATTTCTTTCTTTGCTCTATCAATACGTTCTTTAACGTCATTAATCTCATTGTTCATACGGCCAACATAGTAATTAGAGTCATCATATTTTCTTCCTTTTTCTTCTGCATGTTTCTTATAATCATCAGCGTCTTTCTTGCTACGCAGATAATCATAATATTGTGAGAAACAATTTTCAACATACGACATGAGATTTCCTATGCCATAGTATTCACCAACATATTTTTCATCACTCATTATCTTATCATATACAGCAATAACTCTATCATTAAGTTTCTTTATATCATCATATAATGCCTTTGGGTTCTCTTGTAATCTCTTTGCTCTGAGTTCTGCTGCAAGCTTCTTATATCTTGCTCTTTGCTGTGCTGCAATTGCCTTTAATGAATCCTTATCGTAATTAATGGTGCCCTCTTGAGCTTCTTTACGATTATTGTATAATAAATTATAATCTGATTTCATATTATCTGTTATCTCAAGAAGATATACATCATAATCATTCATATCTTCAAGCATTTCTACACCCTTATAATCTCGTTCATTCCATCTGCCCTTTGGCTTTTGTTTTCTAACAAATCCTGTTTCTTTATTCCATTGACTTTTTTGTTGAGCAAGCTCCCAGAACGATAATGAATTGGATTCGTCGAAACCACGAACAACATATACAATAGTATCAGTCTCAGGTTCACACGCTATTGCAAGGAACGCCTTTTTACCATTACATAATTTTTTGAATATTTTTTGAAACTTTGCATTATAACCATCATATTTAGTAAACATATCGTCTGTTATTTCTGCCCATTTAACGCCACGAATTCTTGTATTCTTATATGACGCATATCGTGATTTTGAAGTTGGAACTTGTGCGTTGACAGGACCGAATACTGTTGCAAATGATAAAGCTTTTGGTTTTGATTTACGATATTCAGTTTCAGGATACCCAGTTAACTTACGTTCCAGATTTCTTTTTTCATGTTGTTCTCTTTCTCTCTTTTCCCTTTCAATGTCTCTATTATGTGCAGGCTGTTCAAACTTCTTAATTGTCTTTGCAAGATTGGTTAATAATGTAGATTGAAATGATTCATTAATAGTCATAATATTCATTTCATTTATCGTCTCAAGAATGAATGATTTATTGTCTTGTGCTTCGTATATATAGTCAGATAAATTTTGCATAATATTTATTATAATTCATTATAAATTTTTATATATTAAAAATAATTTTATGGTCTTATTCATTTATTTTTCTGGTCGTCGTCACCGTCATGCAACATAAATAAATATGCTAATATAAAAAATAATATAATTAGCCATCCAATTAAATCTCCCATAGTTTTGTCATTTGTTTAATTTATAAAAAATTTATAAAAATATAGGAGGGTTTCCCCTCCTATACATATCATATTTGGCATTGTCATTATTTCTTAACAACTTTGTATATCTTCATTGTATTTTCTTTAGAATCAACAAATGTGCCAATTTCTTCTACTTTATATACATTAGTGTCAATCATACTATAGTAATGCTCACCAGTAATAGGATCTGTATATGGATCTCCGTACATTCTTGATGGGTCGAATCCATAGAATATACCACCGGTTATTGTGAAGCAGTTACCCTCACGAGTAAATGTTGAATCATAGTGATTGAACATATATCTGTAATTACCATTATCATCATAAGGATTAACATCATCAGAACCAACGGTCATCTTGAATGTTCCATTCTTAACATTGATATGCGGCTTCTTAGAACCTTCACAATATAATGTATGAGTTACACCTATGATCTCAGTGTTTTCTTTAACATCAATAGTAAATACTGAGTTATCACCAGCCCATAGGCCATAACCAGAATTATTTATAATCTTACCACCGCCAACACTATCAATGATTGTGATGTTTACGGTATTACGTCCCATGATAGCATAATTAGTATTAGTTAAATCAAGTGTATGACCCGCAAGATCTAATGTATAATTACCGCTCCATAGTATACCACCAGCAATACGACCACGAGTAAAGTCACCATCTAATGTGACGATACCAGGATTTCCAGTAAGTAATGATGCAACCTCAGCAGCAGTTGTTGCAGTATTACGATTAAGATCTACTGTATATTCAGTTTCATTTACAATTTCACCAATACGGTTTGACATATCATTGTCATATACTATAACGTTACCCTGGCCAACAATCAATTTATTAATATGAGCATTCTGTGTAACAATTAATGTTTCATCACTAACGTTTGAAGTAAGTTTATTCCACTGACTCTTATTTAATGTTACAGTAGTGTTTTCTGCGTTGATAGTAGCAGATGGAACAACATTTTCAGAATTATTGTTGTTAGCAAGACCAAGCTTTGGAAGATTATTAGTAGTGATTGTTGCGTTATCATTATATACAACACCAGTAACAGAAGCATTCTTGTCAATGTCATTATTAATAATTACATTAGACACTGTTGCGTCGTTCTTACCAGTAATAGATCCATTATTTACTTCAAGAGTAGTAAAGTTACCTGATACATTCATAGTTGGAACTGATGTGCCTGCAGGAGCATCAATGGTAACAGCAACAGGATTGTTAGATGTATTGTTCAGAATGAATGCCTTAGGACTTGACAAAGTAACAGTTGCTTTATCTTGCATAGGAGCAGTGACTGTCATTGTCTTTGTTGTCTCAGGAATGGTAACATCACCAAGCTTACCTTCTATGACTGTTACTGATGTGTTGTCATTTGATAAGTTATTAGCAACATAATCAGCGTTAAGTGCTGTAGCAGTATCTCCAGTTGCATTTTGATATACAGCATTGAATAATGTAGTATACTTAGCATTTAATTCATCATATTTTGCTTTGTCAACAAACTTATCATCTGCAGCAGTCTTGTCATATACGTCTTCTTCGTTTGCTTTATAACCAAGAATTGTATTAATATTATTTAAGCCATCTTCATTGTTATTGATTGCATATGCAAGTTCTTTAAGAGTGTCATATTCTTCATCAACACCATCAAGCAGATAAGAAATCTTTTTATCAACATATTGTTCAGTTGCATAGCCAACAAGTGATTGATGTTCGGTTAAATATTCTGCGTCATTTTCAAATTCACTTACCTTTGTAGGAACTGTTGGAATTTTTGCTTCAACACGAGCAATCTCAGAATCAACATAATTCTTAACTGAATTAGCATCCTCTTGATTGACAAGAATTACTTTAAACTTACTTATATCAAATGTTGATTGAGTTCCTGCTTCTCCATCCCATTCAGGATTTGCATTTGCAGCATTTTCAGGAATTAAGAAGCTATTATCTTTGAACTCTTTTGCTACTGAAGCAAAACCCCATTCTTTATGATTATTGCCTTTACCGAAAATTTTTGAACCCCAAGGATATACGTCATCCTTGCCTTCATATTGGAATTTAACTACTGAATTTACGTCCTCATCAAAGTAAACTGCAACCCATGGATATTTAGCACCTGGAGCATTTACTGCGCCATCCCAGCATTGAGTGAAGCCTGGGAATGAAATTCCTTTAACTTTAATGAATAATTCAGCGCTTATTGAATTAATGTTATCAGTGAATAATTCATAAACTCCATCAATTACAACATCTTTAATAGTATAATATGAAGTACCAGCATCAGCATCTGTTACTTTCTGAATTTCAGAAGTTTCCCATGCGGCCTTAAATGTAGCATTCTTAACTAATGTTTCGCATGTCGCATCTGAATATACTTCAACATCATAACACTTATCATTGAAGTTTGCATTTCTTTGAAGTTCTATACTCCATAAATCCTCTTCAGGATATTTTGTATAATATTTATGCAACGCACCGTTTTCATAAGAATCATTCCAAGTAGTTTCATCATAAATCAAATTAAATGAATCAGTCTCAGAAAGTTTCTTCTCAACATAATTTTCAAGATCTGCCTTAAGTGCATAATCCTCAAGTGATTGATGCTCTGTTAAATAATTAGCATCATTTTCAAATTCACTAACATTTGTAGGAACCGTTGGAATTTCTGATTTCAGTGCAAGAGGCTCTATTTCTTCCTTAGTTGCAAGTGTTGATAAATATGAAGTATCAAGCTTATCTTCCATATGAAGATTGGCAATAGCATTATCTATTTCAACAATAACTTCACTCTTAACAGCAAGAGGTTCAACAGCATCTTGAAGTTCTTTTTTAGTTGCAAGTGTTGATAAATATGAAGTATCAAGCTTATCTTCCATATGAAGATTAGCAATAGCATTATCTATTTCAACAGTGACTTCACTCTTAACAGCAAGAGGTTCAATAGCATTTTGAAGTTCTGTATTTTTAACATAAGAATTTAAAAAATCGACAGTATTTTGTATAGTCATGTATTGTTGAAGATCAGATTTATCAGCTTTCATATTTAATGCTGCTGTAAATCTATCAACACTGGGATATTGTGCGAAGTATGAAGCAATTTCATTAAGAGTGTTCAATGCCTCAGGAGCACCATCAATTATAGAATTAATTTCATTCTTTGTTGCAAAATTATCATTTACATAAGAAACTGTCGCATAATCACTATCGTTCTCAAAGACACTTATTTTTGTAGGAACCTCTGGAAGATCTTCTGTCTTAGCATAACCTTCAAGGTCAGATGCAACTAAGTATGAACCTTTAAGTTGATATTTAGCGTCAGCATCTTGTTCTGAGATTAAACCTTTAACGGAAGGAAGATCTTCTGTCTTAGCATAACCTTCAAGATCAGATGCAACTAAATATGAACCTTTAAGTTGATATTTAGCATCAGCATCTTGTTCTGAGATTAAACCTTTAACGGAAGGAAGATCTTCTGTCTTAGCATAA
>Ga0247610_10002141_pt1 | contig 23300 bp, 33 predicted proteins | sample 174DNAGHGhighgp2_FD_193483 | JGI IMG/M metagenome (GOLD analysis project Ga0247610, IMG submission 193483) | Sheep rumen microbial communities from Palmerston North, Manawatu-Wanganui, New Zealand - 1742 DNA GHGhigh gp2 | ecosystem: Host-associated > Mammals > Digestive system > Stomach > Rumen...
TTCTTCAGATTTTTCGGCCTGTTCGTCAGTTCCAGCTTCATCACCCTTGATTTCGTCATTCTTCTGACCGCCATTAGAATTTTCCGTAGAAACCGGCGTTAAGTTTTCCTGCGGGGCTTCCATCTTATCATGACCTTCCTGGTTGACGATTCCAGTATTTTCACTTACGTTTTCTGCCGATTTTGATTGGTCGTTTTCCTGATTCTTCTTATTAATCATTTCGACCGCCTGTTCTGTGGTTATCATACTAGTTTTCCTTCTAAAACCGGTATTATGGCTACCGTTACCTTCATGTAAAAATAATTAGAAATTAGATTTATCTTCCGAGTATATCTTTATTAACTTTTTTGCCTATTGACGGTGCGTTAACATAGTCAGCTGCATTTTTCTCGTTACCATATGTAGCCCTAGTAGTACCGTTACCCAAAGCAACCGTAATTAGGTTAGCATATGGGTCATAGTCTATATCGCCTACCCAAGAAGAGGATTGGAATATCGGTTCCCTTGGGGTTTCGTCATCCCAATATTTTGCTTCTTCCTGTTCACGTTTAATAGCCTGTTGCATTAACTGTTGGCGGGCAAGTTCTTTCTGCGGGCCTTCAGGTAAAGCTTCATAGAACTTATAAGCCGGTAATGTGGTAATATCCAATAGCTGGTTATGTTCAAATTCCGTTTGACGACGAGTAGCATCCCTGTTACCCGCCTTCATAACGTTATCACCAAGTCCTGCGCCTGTATTAACCTTAAATTTCATATAATTCCCTTTCAGCCTTATCTAAATTACGTTCTGCATCGTTATAGTCATCTATAGCTTCCATAGCGAGCTTCTGATTTTCGATATTAACTTTCTGCTGGTCGATAGCATTCTCACCTTCCTGCTTATTAGCCTGAAGACCAAGCTTAGCCTGTTCGATTTCCATTTTATTTGCTTCAGAAACCTGGAATTTATAGAGGTCGAGCTTACGTTGAGCTTCATTTTCGAGCAAGTTGGTTTCAGCATTTCTGAGCTGCATCTGGAGCTGAGCATTCTGAGCCTTAGTAGCTTCAAGTTCTTCCATCATCTGGTCCATCATGGTCTTCATTTGATTCATCTGATGAAGAGCAGCTGGATCAGCTTCAGAATTAGATTCAAGATATTTGATTTCCGGCGGCAGGTTAGCGATAAGATTCTTAGCTAAATCATCACCAACGTCGTCCTGAAGAGTATCAGCAAAGTATTTGGCAATAATCGGCTTCATATTATCCGGAACCAATGTAGCAAGAGCTGTCAATTCCTGACGAGCCTTTAACTGACGAGTAATTACGGCCGGTCCGTTTTCCAAATGGAAACTGATATTTTCACCACCAGTAAACATCTGTGTTAAAATCTTACCGATAGTAAAGCAAGCAGAATATGCATTATTATAGTAGTTAGCTGTATTGGATTCCTTAGACATTTGCTGCCTTAAGATTTCCGTAGCGGTCTTTTCCGGCTGAGTCTGAGCAATTCCTGTGAGAGGAATACCAGTTACGTCTTCCATTAAGGTCCTACATGTAGCGATAGTAGCCTGGAGGTCACCGGTCTGATAAGATTCAACGAGAGGTCTTGGTTCATGTTCGCCTTTCCAGAGAACAGCCATAGAGTCTTCATTATCAGAATTAGCATAAGATTTTTCCAAACCGTCCATAGCGTCGACATGGATGAGGTAATTAGCCTTAGTAGAACGTCCACATCTTTCAATCAATGTAGAATATGCAATATTGGCGCCTAATTCCAAAGAAACTGTCTGGTCGATTATACCGGAATAGTTAATAGAGTCATTTTCAAAGATTTCATTACCCGCAAAACGAATAATCGGAATATAGGAAATAGGTAATACTTCCTGTTGAACGATTTTATTACCGCAGATTTTATAGAAATTAACGGAATTTTCCTTATTCTTGACATAATAAGAAACTACGGCAACGGAGTCGAGAGGAATAGACCATTGATTAAAGTTAGAGAGGTTAAGTATTGGCTTAACTTCCGGAAAATTAAACGGGACTACGTCATCGCCATATAAGCGCTTAGCCTTCTTGACAGAAATATAGTTAACGATAGCGCCTTCTTCTGCGTCAGAACCGTCACATGTATTGACATTCGGGTCAAGCGCGACAGAATTAATATGCTTAACGGATTCGAGAACTACCTTAGGATTTCCGTTATCATCTTCTTCAGTAGAAATGACGATAAAGCCATAGCCGGTTAATGTAGCCTTTCTAAAAGCGTCGACTATTGCACTCTTATTATCGTTCTGCTGTTCAGTAATATCGATTAATTCCTGCACATCCTTATATTCATTCTTATTTGACAGTTCTATATGCCATGGCGAGCTGGAAATAGGTGAGCTTATAGCATTAACCATTACGTTCCAGTTATTCAACGACAGTTTAAGACGATTCTTACCCTTTCTATAACGATTGGTAAAGTCATCGTCCCAGAAATTTCCAGAATAACGTCTTAAAGCATTGACCGCCTGAGTCATGGTATCAGAATATCGATTATTACTCTTTCCGAGAAATTCAGAACATTCTGTTATAATATCTTCATCTTTCTTTTTCATAAAAATTCCTTTTTCTTTTGAAATAAGTAGAATTACATATCTGAGTATCTATAGATTTCAATATCTACCTGTACACGACATATCCAACGACTGGTATCTTGATAGTTATTTGCAGCTGCATGGAATAAAGCTGTAGTCTTACGGTCAATATCTTCATTGGTGAACATACATATACCAGAATATTCATAACGGTTAGGACCCGGTAATGAGAACGTCCATGTATTACTATTAAATGAAGACCCAGTATAATATGGATTAAATTCATTAGAATAGTAGTTATATGGATATTCAGAACCGTTTCTAATGAAACTCTGTACAGTTACGTTGGTAGTAATACTCTGAGTCGATTGAATATTCGGCAACCAGAAGAGATTACCTACAGGAATATTCATATTCTTGATATTGAGAACCCAGTATAATTCACGGCCCATTTCATTACCAGAGGTAGCACGCATATCGTTAACCAGCCATAAGCCAGAATTATCATAACATGTAGCCGGTAAAACCTGACGGTCATTACCTTCACCTATACCAAGCCAGAGGTAGCTTATATTCTGAGACCATGTAGTCTTATCTTTCTTACATCCACCGTAGTTACCCTTATATTCATATTTGATGAATTTAGAGGTAAACGTTACGCCCTGGAACGAGTTATCAGTAATAAAGTTATGGTCAGCATAGTTACCGCACCAATGGCTTAAGACACCGTACATTTCATATGTAGTTACGCCTGTATTAGGTCTAAGAACGATATTACCGTTTTCCCTGAAGAAATTATTGATATAATAGCCCGCGACATAGTAGCCAGGATATTCTGTATCGTTATAGACATATGTATAAGATTCCGGATATTGAATACAGTTGGCGTTGATAGTACAGCCATTATATTCGACATTCAAGAAATTAATCTGGTCCTGGTTAATTTGACAGTTAATATATTTAGGATTCTTACCAGGAGTATAGAACGTTGCACGAACGTCTACGTTATCCAGGAGCAAGTCAGTCAATATCTGAATATAATAAGAACTGTTGAAATTAATATTACCACGGCGCCATTGCACGGTTCCGAGAACTACGTTTGCTGTATTAATAATAGTTAACCAGCAATCAACGATATTGAGGTCGTTGCCGCTTCCGGAAATAACGATAGAACCGGAAACGTTATGCAATTCTGCAGAACCAGCCAAAGTTACATTATTAAAGTTGGAATTTTCAGCAATACATCCGCTTCTTAATGTAATATTATAAACCGGCATCTCGTTGAGGTCACCGTAGTTACCGTCAGCCTGCTTATTCTTTAAAGTAATAAACGTATTGGCGTCCTTGAAATTATGAAGAACGATATTATTATTAATAGAGGTCAGGTTAGACCAGTCATAGTTATTCGTAAACCATTCCTGTTTGATTTCCATATTTTCAAGAGTAATAGTTCCAGAAATTTTATCGTTAACTTCCTTAAAGTTACATCCGTCAAAAGCCAAGCCAGAACTGAAAACGTCAATAGTTACGGTCTTATTAGTCCAGCTTCTCATATCGACAGGATTAGAGTCAATAATGATATTGGTATATTCAGAATTAACCTTAGGATTCCAAGAGGTCTTGATTTCCTTCATGACGAGTTTAGTATTATGATTCTTGAAGAACGGATCGCCATTGAAACCCGGTGTTGAAATTTGGTTAGTACCGTCGTCGATAAAGACCGTATCATAGGAAACGTCAATTTTATCCTTAAGAATAACACTAAGGTTAGTATATGCAAAATATTTCTTAGCATATGTACCGTTGAAATATGGCCTAATATCAACTGTATTACAGTAGTCGAAGAGAGCATTAATTCTCAAAGTCTGATATTCGTAAATGGAGTCAGACGGTTGAGGAAATATACCAAAATGTTTAGAGTCGCAATGTTCAGTCGGCTTAACCATTATCCAACGACCAGTCAAGTGGCTATTGGACTGAATAGACGAACCGTTATCGTCCGGTTGATATGAATCAGGATTCCATACATAGTTGATTGGTTCCTTATCGCCCACTTCATTATAGCCCAGAAGAGTAATTACCTTGACACCACCCACTTCAGGAATATTATCCGGGTCAGTAGCACGTAAAGCATCCATGGTCGGAATACAGAAAACAGTATCAGAGGTCAGGTCGAAACTGAAACCGAACTGATTTTCAATAGTATATTGAAGATTCCACTTGGTCTGATCAGAGGTATCGATTCCAAGTTCCTGTTCTTCCACTAATGTTCCGTTACCGATATACTTAAAGAAATAAGCAACCACGTCATTATTGACGAAAATCTGATGACCAGAACGGCCGAAATTATCAGTCAGCTGCGGGTTAGAGAGGGCAACACCGTCACGGTCATAAATATCCGCAACCGTATTACCGTCCTTAACCATAACCTGAATACATCCGTAAAGAATTTTTCCATTATTATCTAAATAACGGTTCCAATTATCGAAATTTCTCATGTTTTATTTTCCTTCTCTATAGTCTGGTAGTTTATACTTACTATATAAGTAGTTTATTTCGTCTTCCAGATCTTTGGCTTCCTTTTCTTCCTGACGAGTCTTATCAGATTTTCTGAATAAGAAACCGATATATGGTATCTTATCCGGTTGGTCACCGTATTTAATATCACCAGTCTTATTGGTTATGTAGTTCTTATAAAAAGCTTCTTCTGCTGCTATATCCCAGGGTCTCTTAAGATTTTCAGATTCATAAATCTGTTCTTTAGGAACCCAGTTTTCATAGTCCCTTTCAAGTTCGGCGATCTGTTCTTTGCTAAGCGGCTGTTCCAGCTTCTTCTGGTAATTCTTCAATTTTTCATTGAACGTACGCCCTGGTTCGTAGATAAGACCGTTAGTAGATTTTTCACCAGTCAATATTACCTGATTTTCCGGTGTTAACGTATTCTTATACTCGTTAGAGGGTGCAACCTTAGTCCTTAATTCGTCACGTACCTGTAGAGGATAGTCAGACGGAGATTTCTGAACTTTCTTAAGCATATCTACATCCTTAACCCATTTATTCTTGAGGTCCTGTGGAGTCATACCTTCACCGATTTCAGAAATTCTCTTACCAACATCAGGAAAACCAAACTTACGTCCAGCCAGTCCTGCACCACGCAGAATAGTATATGGCATAATAGCGTTAACTGCGGTACCAGCAACGACATCGCCTGGATTATAATAAGAACGTTCCATATTATCAAGAACTGAACTTTCTTTGCCTGGTTCATTAGTATAAGCTATAACATCCGCGCCTTCCATAATAGCCGGATTAACAGCATTAGAACCTAGAGCAACGGTTTTTGCCGCACGACCGCCTTTAGCAAGAGCAGAACCGATTAAGCCATATGGTGCCATGTATAAAGCATTTTCTGCTGCGTCGAGAGCTATAGATTTTCCAGTCGGTTCGCCACCCTTGAGGTATTCTTCAGTTGCACGAGGAAAAACTACCTTAGTTATGAAATTCTGAACACCTTCAGGACTAGCAGAAACTTTAAGATCGCGAGCGCGGTCCCTGAGGTTTGCTTCATTATTCATGATTTCCTTAAGACGATCTACAGTTATACCGTTTTCTTCTGCTATAAATTCAAGCTGGTCCTGTGTGTAGTCACCCTTTTCCCAGTCAGCACCATGAAAAGCCTTATCCAAGTCCTTGACATTATTAATGACAGGTTCTGAATAAAGAATTTTTCTGAAATTTGGCATATCGGCCAGTTCTTCATTATTCATGGTCTTTCCGAAATAACCCTTTCCAGAATAGATATATTGACGAACTTCCTTATCGGACATATCAGAACCAGCAATGACATTAGCCAGTTCTGTATTTCCTGTTTCGATTAATTCATCGGCTATTACTTCTCTAAGAGGTCTTTTTTCTGCCATAGTTAAATTCCTTTATAAAACTTTATACTTTCCATTTTTCTGTTTATCAATAACATGCTTATTCTTAGGGTCAAGCTTATTAGCACGGTCGCGTTTAGTCTTAGCGTCAGAATAGTCATATTCACCGTCAAGAATATTCTTTAATTCTGTTGCTGCCTTAGACCTGTCCTTATCTGCCTTAGCCTTAGCTTCTAATTCCTTACGTTTATCGATTAACTTAGTATTAACGTCCTTAAAGTCAGCCGGTGCACGTTCAGAATCTTTAGCAAGACGAGATTCAATATCTGCAATAGCTTCAAGACTGTCGGCATTCTGAATTTCCTTAAGATAATTAGCAGAGATTTCACTATTATCGTAAACAGGTTCTGCAGGTTTTCCTTCACCCTGAGGTGCTGTTTCCGGTTCGATATAGTCAGCATTATAAAGCTGCTTATATAAGGAATTACGAGTATTCTTGAGGTTATCGACTGCCTGTTTAAGATTAACATCACCTGGATTCTTAGCGAGCTTCTGTTCTGCTGCCTTAAGATTATTTTCGATCTCGTTAAACTTAGTCAAATTAGCGTTAAAAGCCTTGGTTTCATTACTCTTATCGACAGATTCCTTATTCATCTGAGCGATTTCCTTAGCATTATCACGATTCTTCTGAGCTTCTTCAGACTGCCTAATCATTTCTTCACGAGCACGTTCGTCGGTCAAGAACTGATCCAAGCCCTGACGGTTACCGTTAACGATCCAGTCAAAATGAGCTGCACGATAAAGAGGATTATTCTCATATTGAGTAAAACGTAATTTATCAGCCTTTTCCTGTTCGATTATCTTATCGAGTTCGGCGATCCTGTCCTGGTTAGCCTTATATCTGGCCATATCTACATCATAACGTTCCTGATATGACGGCGTAAAGTCAATTAAATCTTCAGAATTAACATTAACTTCGTCATAGTCACCCTGACGAGCTGTATTGGCCATACCTGTCATTACTTCCTGATATGACGCATTCAAATTATTCTTATAAGGATATGCCATTATTAGCCCCCGTAAATTCCGTTCATTGCCTGGATATAATTAAAGTAGTCTGCCTGGTTTGCATTAGGATCGCCAGGTAAAGCATAAGCGTTACCTTCTGGATTTTCTACACGCGGCTGTTCAATAACATTAGGTTTATAGTCCTGATATTGATTAGTCCAGTAGTCGGCACCCGTAGAATTAGAGTCAGACATGTAGTCGGAATAGCTGTTATAAATATCTTCATTTTCCTTGATTAACTTTTCGCGTTCGATTTCTGCGTCGGACATATTTCCGCCCCATTTTTCGTCAGCATAACGTCCTAGAACACCTATTCCCTGTTGAATACCCTTAATCATCTGGTCACGATAAGCCTTTTCACGATTAATGGTATCGATTCGATTCTTGATAGCAGCATCAATAAGACTGCCATAGTTAATATTATCTCTCTGATATAATGATTGCATTTTTAATCTCCTTAAATTAACCTAAACCAGTCATTGCTGTATCATATGCTGTCTTAGCCTTGAGCTTATCCTGTTCAAGAGCAACTAAATCAGCCTGTCGTTGGTCCATAACGTTATAATAGTCGTTGGCGAGCTGGCCTTCAAGCTGCAGCTTATACTTATCTGCTTCCTGCATCTGCTTATAACGATTCTGCATATTGGTAATATAGTCAGAATATTCCTTATAAGCCTGTTGCTTATCCTGGTTATATTCCTGAAGAGCGGTCTTATAGAGTTCGTCAGATTTCTGAGCGACACCCTTTGCTATATTGAGAGCAGCACCTGTTCCACGTCCAAGACCTGCACCTGCTGCGCTATGCTGAATTTGATCGGCTGTATCGCCTATAATGGCGTCATAATAAGGATTAAGAAAATCTTCCTTAGTCTTATCGTATTTCCATTCGCCTTCACCGAACTTATCAAACTTATAGTCATAGTCGTCAGCATTCCAGTTACGTATATCTGCCAGGTAGTTATCGACATCCTGACGAGAACCCATGGAACCACGTTCATCGTAATACTTTTCGATTAACGTCTTAATACCGTTATAGTCCTGCTGTGTAATCTGGCCCTGCTTCTTAAGTTCTTCAAGCATGGCTTCACGAGCATCACGGTCCTTTGAAGAATTCCAAATAGACGCTGCGGCTGTTGCTGCTGCTATACCTAAACCTGCAATAACACTAAACATGGGCTTCCTCCATATTTTTTATTAAATAAATAGTTTTCATCTGATTTCTCCTAATTCAATTTCTTTAAACTTAATATTCCGAAACCGGAAACGTTTTCGCCCAATGAGCAATTCAATATGCTATTATTAACGGCGATCCTGCTTCCGTTACTTAACTGAATAAACCCGTCGTTAACTTCCGGTAATTTCACATTATTAACCTGAGCGCCCTTATTCAATACTATGTAAAGAATATTCTTAGATATAGCATAAGTTACGTAGTCAGTACCGAGATAGCCATATTTTCCTTTCAGAGCTTCCAGGTTTTGGTTACCGTCGTCGTATCTAATTACTTTAATTCCTAATTCTGTCATAATTCTCCTTAACTAAAGTTTGAACATGGCTGCCAGGAAATTTTCAGATTTTCTATACTAAACGGAATATTCTCAGTAGTAGAAATTTCCAGAGTAAAGAACTTACCCATACCCATGTTATAGAACGAGGTTACCCAGTCATAAACGCCGATTTTTCCGAGATATGCGTCTTCATAGTCTGAGAATAACATACCGTCCCAAGAATTTCTAATAGAAACCCTAGGATTAAGTTCCATGTTATCATAATGGTTATCGAAACTGTGTTGACCATTATTGACGATTAATTCGATTTCGTCGATATAGAACGGCTGGTCATTGCTAGTCAATACACCGCCTTTTCTCATCTTAAGTATAGGTCTTCCGTCATGTTCCTTATAGTAGTTTTCGTCCATAAAGCATACATTATCGAACGTACCGACCATGTTACGGTTATAAGCAAAAGTTACATGAGAATATCGCCAGAACGTCAAATTATTGGTTTCGTCATAGCTAGCGCGGTAGTGCCAAGCATCTTCAGAAATATCGTAAATAAATGTTTTCTTAGAGTCTTCAAACGTTAAAGAATAGAACACATGCTGGTGTTCCTGCCAAATAGAAGAATAAGCATTTTCCGGATTTTTCAGTTTAGTCAATTCTCTTTCAATATCCTGGGTAGAAACACGTTTGATTTCTGTTCCCTGAACCATGAAAACACCGTCTTCACCAATATCAGAAGAGCCGAGCCAAATAACGGTCGGTCCGAGCATAGCCAGAGAATTAGGTGCCTTAATTCCGATATTTCCTGCAGCATTATCCGGCGAGCTAAACGGATTATTCTTATCGTCGTTAAAAGAAAAAGCCTGCCAAGAACGAGTACCGAACGTATAAAGTTTAGAACCGTTAGACATAAGGGCTAGCGTATTATCCGGCGACCATTCAGAATATGTGATAAAGCCATAGTCCTTATACATTTCTGTGTGTACCTGGAATAAGTCCCAGTTATCTTCATTATCGACCAGGTTACCGTCAGCATCACGTCTTGATTCAAACGGATATTGATAGCTGGTATAAAAAGCGTCAGTACCGGAATCGTTAACGATTAAATACCCATAAAGATATGCGACATGGGTCGGCTGAATATGCTGGAATTCCTCGTTAACACGCAATGGCAAGTCGATAGTCCTAAAATGAGCCTGCTGGTCAATAATATTTTCACCTACGTTAAGGGCATAGACGAAACTACCGTCGACTATGATTAAATGTGGCCATGACGAACCGTAGCCGCCGGTTTCAGTCATATGACATTCTGTATTATGAGATTCAAGCGTTGCTATAGTATAAACTGTAGAGTCTTCATCGATTAGATAAAGATGATTTCCAAATACACCGTAAAGAACCGGTCTATTATTATATCCCCTGGAAACCCTATACATACCGCGGCAACGACCCTCTACCTGGTCGGTAAAGAGCTTCTCACCCATGACGGTTCTCATAATCATTTTGCAGCTATGTTCGTTTTCATTCTGCCTTTCCAAATACATGTTTATGGATTCACCAAGTCCAACTTTTGCGATATTGGATTTGGTAATAGAACCGGCTATATTCTGAATAAGCTTACATTGGTTAGCCATATTCTCTCCTTAGAGTAAATAAATTCCAGACATAAGGTCATCCTGAGTCAAACGCCCATAACCGTAGCTATGTTCTCTCATGATTCCCTTGACATCGGCCTTCGGCGTTCTGACATTCTCAATCATGGTCCTCATATCGTTCTGAAGACGAGTCATCTGGTTATCGTCAAGTCTTGGAAACTGTAGAGCGAGCTTATAAGCCAAAGAAACGATTAAGAGTTCCGTATATGCGTCAGGAATATACAGGTCGTCGTTAATATCTACGTCAATTCCTTCATTATAGTTAATCTTAATATCGTAGTTAGCCTGAGCGACTACACCAGGTTTCAATTCGATTAACCATTCCGTTTCACCCTTCTGAACATATGTATATACAGGTGCGGTCTTGATAAAGTCGTCAAACTTTTCCTTAGGAATAAATTTCAATTCCCTGGAAATAGTCGGATCCTGCTTATTAACCAGATATAACGTATTAATCTTAGCAACATTACGTACATTAGCCTGGTACATAGCTTCATAAGCCTTCATTTCTGAATATCTCTGATTATATTGACCGTTCTTAACCGGCGTTCCATACCATGTATATACTACACCCTGTTCAGTCATAACACCCATAACATGATAAATAACATTCGGATGATCCTTAAGGATAGCCCATACATCGTTTTCACGGTCTTCTTCAGTCGGTTCATATTCATTAAGTTCGTCAGCATTATTGAAATACAGGTTATTTTCACCTTTAAGACTGTCAATTTCGTCATAAATATGGATTAAGCCTGTATTCTTCAAAATCATGGAATTCTGAGTAAACGTCATAAGGTTATCATTATTATACTTAGTTATGATTCCCTTAAGCAATCTAAAGCCGGTTTCTTCCATACCGTCATTCAAACCCTGGTTTCTGCGGCCAAGATTAACACGTATACATGCTTCTTTAATAATTTCCTTAACACTATACATATTTTGAAATTCCTTTTATATTTAACTTCTATAATAATTAGACTACCTAGTTAAACATCTGAAAATACCTCATATAGCGGTCGGCGACATCCTTGGCCTTGGCTATTTCTGATTCTTTCGATATTTCACCATAATGATTCTTAGCATAAACGGCTAAAGCGAGAGCGTCAGACATATCCGGGCTATGGCCTAATGTTTTCTTAACCAGGTCTTTAGGAACCAGCTGTACCTGGCCTTTTCCGTTAACTGTCATCTGCTGAGCCAGGATTTCAATCTGGATTTCCTCCGGCACCCAGAAACCATGCTTAATTTCGTTGGCCAGTTCCATATACATTTCAGTTCTGACATTTGGGTACATTTTATCGTCTTCAGCCTTGGACGCAAAATTAAGACCTTCTATGGCTATATTCATCTTCTTACACACATCTATAATACCATTAGAATATCCACCGGTTCCGTCAGCATATCCTGCCTTAATTCCGAATTTTCTATATTTCTCATCGATTATGTTAGTTCTCTGAAACGTATCTTTAAGGTCGCAAGCCTTGAATAGGTCTATAACACCGTAGTCATCTATGGTAATAAAAACGTCGTTATCGGCGCCTATACCGGACGCGTCATAGCCGAAATAATGGTTACCAGCATTCATTCTCTTCTGTAGAATAAAGTCATCCCTAAAGACGATTTGGGACGCCGCGTCCATATCTAGGATTTCTCCTAAGACCTGTTGACGATAAAGATTAGAACCTTCTACATATCTTTCTTTAAGTTCTTCCTTATATGATTTCCTGGAAAACCAGTTATCGAGAGAAGACGCCTTAATTATCTTTTCCGGATTTTTCTTACATAGGGCGCTGAACCAGTTAGAAATTACTCCTAAAGAATTTGGCGACGAAATAAGCCTTACCTTGGATTCATACTTAGAACCTCTCATTCTGTCCTTAGCATAGTTATAGATTTCTTCAGAGCAATAAGCGGCTTCATCTATGGCGAGCAGAGCTATTTCAGAGAGACCAAGAATACCAGTAGGATTTTCAGAAGAATATCCCATCAACACGGACCCGTTAGGAAACGCAAAACGTTTTTCGGATCTGTTAAACTTATATGTTATATTAAACTGAGCGCATACTATTTCCAGTTCCCTAAATAGCACGTTCATAAGAGCCTGATATGTTTGGGCAATTACGATTCCACGAATTCCAGGTTTCTGAATACATTGCATAATAAGCCAGATAGCTAGAACTCTGGTTTTTCCTGCACCGATCCCAGTACATGCTATATACAGGTCATCGTCAAAATGTTTCATATACTCAATTTGCCATGGTGACAGTTCGTATTTATCCATTTAAACTCCTATTATATAATATTATATAATAATATAATGTTTAATATAGCAATTCGTCCCACCTGGTACGCATTGATATAGACATCGTATATTATTCTTCTTCATGGTCCTTGACAGTAAACGTTATATTCAACGGTACTCCATTATTCTCAGTTTCAGCCTTTATTTCTGTAGTCTTACCGTCCTTTCTCCAATGGTCACGATCCCTACGTTCTAGAATATTAAGAAACCTGTCAGCCATTTTATGGTTACATTCCTCAAATAGCATCTTGGTCAGCTTATTACGTAATATCAATAGTTTCCCTTCATAAAAATCGTCAGAAATATCGTCTACGATTATACCAGCCGGTGCAAGATGAAACACCAGCTTCTTAAATTCTTCCTTATTATTGGTAGAGATTAGTCCATAGGTCAAGTCGATATTGACCTTAGGTACTCTCAACGTACCTATACATTCTTCAAACGTTACATGTTTGAAATTATCCTCTAGCCACTCCGATAGTTTATTTCTTAAAGCTGTTTTTTCTGGCATAGCTAAATAATTCCTCCTGGTCCTCCTTAGTTACATAAGGATTCTGTTTATCTTCCACGATTTTCTTATAGAGATCCTCGACCTGCTTCTGCATAATGGCGATCGTTAACTTCATCTCGATAAGGTCTTTCTTGGTTTCAGACATTTCGTCTTTCTTCTTTTCAACTAATTTCTTGGTAGTCATTCTGGTTTTCCTCCATATTCTATATATAATACTTAGTTTTTATTAAGTTCTTCCATTAATTCAAGAATTTCCGTAATTCTGGCGATCCTGGTTCTCCAGTCGTTTTTTCTCTGAGAGTCACCGAAAAAATAATGAATTACGTCATGTGTAGTAGAATTAACTCCTATAAACCTAGAGTCGTCTTCTATATTGGTATAGTTAGCCGGGTTTAAGTCAAGATGATGAAGATTAAAGCCCTTAGTCAACGGCGAGCCCGTCACAGGATCCTTTCTCTGCATTTTTCTAATCTTTTCTCTAAACGTTTTCCAAGCCTTAGAACGTCTGAAAACTGTTTTAGGGTCCGCCTTGGTTACTTTCTTTCTTACTTTCATATTATTCCTCAAATAAATAATCGAAACCGTTACGATATAGGTAATCAAATATTACATCTTGATAGTACATTCCGCGTTTTGGAAATATATGTTTCTTATATTTCATAGAAATTTCATCGCCAAATCGTAATTCATTCAGACGATTCATTTCTTCTTCTGATAAATAAATACATTTCTTCATACCGCCTTCTTTATCATATGAGTCATCCCATGGTTTCACAGTATAAAGTATATTTGCCGAGGTGGTCGTCATACCAAGCATTACTTTCATATTATTCCTTCTTACTCCATTCTATATAGCCCCATATCGCGGTTATAAACTGTACTATATCAAGAATAGCACGATATGTTTGGTCTGTGTTTATATCATATATAGTCCAGCCGATATTGGCGAACATCCAGATAATAAAGCAATATTTGATCTGCTTACAGTTTAGAAACGTTCCTATAAGACACATTCCTGTCAATATATATCCAATTATCTCAATCATATAAAACCTCACATATAGCATAAATTATCAATTCAACCGGCATATACATATATCGTTTTAAAGTTACCTCCATATAAGGTTTCAGTATTTTCTGTACAGTTTCTTGATTATACTTCTGTACTTCTTCATCTGTCAGATATAGCTGTATTGCATTACCGCTATGTGGATATACTTTTCGACCAACACCTTCATGCAATTTGAAACCTGAATTATATGGTCGTAAAACATAATAAGGTTTCCTTTCCATATCATTCCTCAAATAGTTCCGGTAATTCCCTGTAAATACTTTCATATATGATTTCTGACGGTATATTCATAGTCCTGATAGCTGTCACGTCAACATAGTCGATTAGAATTTCAATACCGTCCGGAATATCCTTGAAGAACTTTATCTTATTGATATTGAAATTATTATATCGACCGCCGGACTTTCCAAGATATTCATTACATTTTTCAAATACTTTTTCAAGATTAGGTGTATTATAATGATTAATTACATGCATAACTCTTTCTCTCAATTCCTTCATTTCTGATATATCAATTCCCCACCATTTCAACATTCCGTGATCATTACCAAGAAATTCTTTCATCCGTAAAGCAACTTCAATATTATTTGGTGTTCTATAATGATTGATCAAGTTCATTAATCTTTTCCTTCAACTGTTCAAGAACTTCCTTCCAGTTTTTCTTCAATTTATGTTTCGGTAATTTCGGCAACGGCCAGTAGATCCAAATATCACCTTCTGTATAGTTAGGGTCATATTCCCAAAGCAACGTATCGTAAACTATACCAGGAAATACTACGTTCTCGAACTTCTTCACATGCGGCACGTATTTCTTATAGCAGCCTGTTGACCATTTGGTTAGATAAACGGCATGAATATCAGAATAGTTATTAATAATCTGTTTAGGTAAATTACTATTAGTCCATGAGCCGAACGGTAGATTAGTAATAATCTCATATTTATCACATCCCGGTTTGCACATACATGCATCCTGGTTGGTTATATTATCTTCCCTATAGATTATATTATGTTCATCGCAATAAGTCTTCAGACGAGCTGTTAGAGCACTATAAACCGGCGTATCGAACTCATTAGCATATGTAGTATCAATTGCTTCCTGCGGCGTCATACCTAAGGAAACCTTCTTATCAATAATCTTCATGACGATATTACCGTCGCCTGCTGTCGGTTCGTAGATATTTTCAAACCAGTTCAAGTCCGTAAATTCAATCATCTTATTGACGATTTCATCCGGTGTGAACCATTGACCTTTCTTTTTCTGTTCTGTTTCTGTCATACATGTGTTAGCCATTATTATCTTCCCATAGACTAAGGTTATATTCTGATAGTTCCTGTAATTTGAGCTGCTTATCTAGTTCTTCCTTAGTCCATTTATCCTTGAAGAATTCAATAAGTTCTCTTCCGTTTTCGATTGCTATTTCTAATGATGATTTTTCTTTATTTTGCATTTGCTGCATTCCATACTACATAAGCTGTTACTACGTCGTCAAATTTAGATTCGTCGAAATTAAAGTTATATTCATTACGGTAATCGACGACGACTATACTCTTATAATATACAGTCAAGAGCGGAATTAACGGAATAGTCATGCTGTCCGTAAACATGATTAATTTCTTATCCGTCTTGGCGAGCTGGTTTAGGACGCCTGAAACCTTATGGGCACCAGCATATAAGCCATGATAGCCGGAAATAGCTGAACCGTCAAGCTGTCTGATTCCGTCAGTTCCTTCCGTAATATAGTAGTCCATATTATCGTAGTCGATAAACTTAATCAACACGTCGCCCTTATAACGATGATATGACAGGTCAAAGCCTTTTTCTTCAAACTTAACCAGTTCAAAATCGTCAGGATTAAAGTCGATATTAAGGTCCTTGACGAATTTCGGCCATACTACGTTCCATAAACTTTCTGTAGTAATATGGTGACCGTTCAATTCATAACCGTCATATACCTTAAGGTTATCGTTTTCAAAAGAATAGAAATTCTCTTTCTTGCGATATTTGGAATTACTTCTCAACGTCTTGGAAAACTGTGAATTCTTATCTAAATTTGGAAATAAATATGTGTATTTCATTAGTTATTCTCCCATTCAGGATTATATTTCGAGACCGGTCCTACATATCCTACGTCATATTTATTATGATCGACCAGGTAGTTATACCAGTCAACTTTCGTCGTTGAAGAATATGGATTTTCTAGCTTATTGACCCTTTCTTCAAGTTCCTTAATCTTTTCCTTTAATTCTCTGATTTCGATTTCTTCATTCGTCATGTTCATATTCCTTTATAGAGTAATTAGATTAATCAAGTACCGATAAAATTTTATCTATACTCTTATTATATATAGCCTTAGAAATTTCATAGTCGACCTTAGGTAATATTTCAGTCACGAACTCATGTGCCAGGTTACGGCAAGCCTTCTTACGTATATCTATTGCATCAGTCATAGTATATCCTTCATTCCAGCTTACCTGTATTCCGCCGGCTTCAAATATATCTTTAGGAATATCAATCATTATCCTATTAATTCTTTCACCGGTCATCATAGACATAGAACTTAATTCACGTATACCAAATTCAACATCGTTATACTTAAACTTGGCGGTCCTTTCTGTTATACCTAGATTAAACTTTTCACGAGCATATAATAGCTTCTCGTTAAACACGTCTTCAAACATTTCAATAAGATTATATATTTTATATTCTTCCATATAGACCTTTAAGACCCGCATATTTCAGCGGGTCATCTAGTTTAATGTGTTACTCTGGCCTTCAGCATCCTGATTTTCGGTTCCAGAACTTCTTTCATAACCTTTTCCTTATCAAACATCTTAAACACTTCCTTATCGACTAGCGTAAAATGTTTAGGTTCGCCTGACGGATCGATTAGACTAATCAGAACGGCATGTTCTCTCGGGTGGCTAGCCGGTTCGATTTTGACCGCATAATTTTCTTCATTAATTCTTACGTTGATTTCCATGTTATAAAGTTCTTTCAAATTCATATTTATTTCCCTTCTTCTTTATTATCTTCATATTGATTTAACCAGGTTTCGAAATTCTTTTCTTCAAGTTCTTTTGACGGTTTCCAATTTTCATTCAATTCAATCGTTTCGTTTTTCATATCTTTAAACTGTACCAATGATTTATCTAAGTTATCGAGTAAATGTTTAATGTTTAATTCTGTTATTTTAGCCTTTAGTTCTGATTCTTTCCAGTTATGAATACTATCCATTACTTTATAGAATATACTAAATGATTCTTCTATATGTTCATTATTTCCTGTCATTATTTATTTCCTTTAAACTGTTCAATTACTTTTTCCGGTGTGTTATGTGAAATTAAATATCCACGTACTATATTTATCTGTGTTTCATCACAGTCAAAGCATTCGTCGAAATTATCTTCCTTATTACCGTATTTAGCCTGTGGTCTATATGGCGAGCTTATCTTATTTGGCGATAAGAAGATATGTACCAGTCCTTCAAAATATTCAGTCCAGCTTCTCTTCTCGAATAAGAACTGATCCATTACCATAGCATATTCAGATAAATAATGTTCTCTCTTAAGTTCTTCAAGACGACCTTCAGCACCCTTTTCTTCATTAGTCACGCCGATCTTGAAATATACTTTTCCGTCTTCTGTAAAGTCTTTCATGAAATAAAGAATTCCACGTTCATTTTCCTGATATTCATTCCATTTCTTTCTGAAATACATAAGGTTATAAGCCTTAACCATGCTGTCGCGGTCGTTATACTTCTTAACCAGTTCAAATACAGTCTTAACTGTGTTCTCGTCAATTCCGTAAAGATCGCCTACACCAGAATTATAAAATAATTTCAGAATTAGGTGAGCCTTTCTTTGAAATTTAACTGCTTCAGTCTGTGTACCGCAATCGTATTTCCAGAAAATATCTTCTTTCTTAACTTTAAATTCCCTGGCGAGACGATTTTCAGACCTTGGATCTAATAATTCACCGTTATATTTGACATATGACGATAAGATATGGTTATCTTTCTTGATTAAAACTAATGTTGAAAATTCTTCTAAATTCATGTTCATTTCCTTAACTCTTTATATATTATATATAAGAATTATTTTCTAAAAGTCGCAAAAAATATCGTCTTTATGTGTTAAATATAGAAAAAACTTTGGTATATTTCAACCAAAGTTTATTTTTATTCGATATTCTTATCGTAAAATGAATATGGAGCCGAAGAGAATCGAACTCTTCCACCAACTTTGCAAAAGTCAGTCGCCAGCCTTGGAACATGCGGTCCCGAAATTAATGGGCGCGGTGAGATTCGAACTCACATTACGTAATCACGTAAATAGGAATCAACTATGCATACATGCGGTTAATAAAACCAATCCATGCACGCCCATTTATGCTAGCAAATGGAATCGAACCACCGGTGTTAACTCGTAAAGAGACATGATCTACAGTCATGCGCAATCGCCACTCTGCCATACTAGCTTAGTAAATAATTAGAAAAAGACCAGAATCGTTTGGTCATCTGGTCTATGTGACATGAATTTATGTTAGTTAGAGCGTTTTTAATGTTAATGATGAGCGCAGGTTATTCTGCGTTCATGTTAAATATAGTTAATTTTCTCTAGGTTGGTAATCTTTAAGATATTTTTCTGTATTTTTGAATAAGTCTTCTATAACGGCGCGGGTTAACCCGAATAAATAATCAACTGTGGTAAACTGTCTTAACATATTCTTCCTTCAATATAAATTTTCCGTATTTCTTCTCAAGTCTATTATTCAAATATTGATTAATATCGTCCGTAAATACCAGTCTGCCGGTTTCCTTATTAAACCATTCAGCCTTATAGCCATATGCACGTACCATTATGCTGTAATAGCTAGTCTTATCCATATCGCCATTGGCCATATCCATTACGTATTTGACGATATTATTCTTCTGTTCTTCAGTCTTATTATCGAACCATTGGTTAATTTCCTTATGGTTCGGCTTAGTCTTATCGATTTCTTCAATAAATTCCTTAACGTCCTTGGCAAAAACACCATTCTTCTTAGCATGACGGTTAATAGTTCTTTTTATAGAATCGTTAATTTCGTAAATCTTATTGGCCTTAAGGAAATTATATACTTCCTCGGCGGTCTTCATGTTATCGAGTTCAGACCATTTAGTCTTATAGTCCGTATTTCTTTCACCGTAAACATATGCAGTCGGAAATAATTTGACGATTTCAGCTGTTCCCTTACCTTTATTCCAGTTCTTCTCGACCATGGTTTCAGCCATGTTGATATAGCTGTTATAGTTAATATTCCAGTTATCGCGCCAGCCAAAAGCATTCTTCAACGTAATATTATCGAGCATGCTGTCAATCTGTTCTTTAACTTTCTTATTATCGATAGCCTTAACGTTATACTTCAAAGCCTTGGCGGTCTTATTGACCCAGAAGATTTCGACGAGACGCTTAGTTACGAACTCATTCATCTTCTTCCAGTTTGGATATTTAACGATTACCTTTCCAGATTTCTTATCTTTCTTTCCAAAGAACCACATATCCGGGTTTTCCTTGGTATTTAAATAGCTGTTTAAGCAAAGAATTCCTTTTCTAAACGTATTTTCATGAGCTATAGCTTCATTCAACGTCATGTTATGCTTACCTTTCCATTCCTTATAGCTGGCGGTAGCGACATTCTTTATCATTAACGACTGTGTGGTAGAATAGTATATTTTCATTTTCTTTTCCCTTTATAAATAGAAGATCTTCGGTAGTTGCAGTACCGAAGATCTAAGGGATTGGAAATGAAAAATTCTCAAATATCTTAGAAACTCAGAGCTGCAACCTTCTTGGTTCCTTTATATTATATATAATAATTAGTTTTCAAATTTCGCTATTTTTAGTCCTTTTTGAAGAAATATTTTTGCACGTCTTCATAAGTCATGTGTTCTAATGGCCAGAACCTGTCATAAACTTCATCTAATTCTTTCTTCATATTGAATTTTTCGGCGATTGGTTCCAAATCGTTATACTCGTCTTCAATATATCCCATATAGTACCAACCGTCTTCACCTGGTTTCATACTCTTGAAACTCTCTTCTAAAGCTTCTACGTCGGTCTTTCTCTGTGTTAGAACGTTGATTAATTCTTCTTTATTCATTTTTCCAGTCCCTTATGTTATTCATTTAACGATATTAAATATAGTAAATTATTAACGACATGTAAATAGGTTTCTTATATTTATCTGAAACTCCTATTATATAATATATATAATATTTAATTTAATGTTTAATATAGCAATTCGTCCCACCTAGAACGAATAGCTATAAACTTAGTAAAAGATCAGATATTAACGTAGTTATAAACATGTTATTAACGTAGTTAAATAAATTACTTATTAACTGCAGTTAAATATATTACATAGTATAAACGTAGTTAAAATGTAGTTATAAAGCCTTCGGCGATCCTATAGGTAATCGTCCAAAAGCAAAGCGGGACGAATTCCTATATTAAACATTAAATTAATAATATAATATATTATATAATATTTCTTTATATCACTTTCTTTAAACACACGTTAAACTTACATAAGGTGATATTCCATAGTCATCGTTATCATGGCCATAATGAAGACCAGCTAGATATTGCACGGCGTATTTGGCAACGGTAGCCTTACTTCTGGTTATTCCTGCAGTCAATAGACCCTGGTAGAATATTTCGTCAGCCAGGTCCTTACATACTATTTCAGAACCGTACATACCGTCATGGGCGATCCCTGCAACGTTATAAAGAACGTTCTTATCATTCCAGTCCGGCAGGTACCATCTGAATATCTTAGGAACCGACAGCCCGTCCGTCATGGCGCCCTTATCGACCTTAATTCTGAACTTTGCATAGTTATATTCAAAATCGATCCACACGTCGTTCTTCAATACATAAAGTCCGTTAACCTTCTCGTAGTTACATATATCGGACCATGAAATTATCTTGACATCACCGTTAACTGACATATATTATACTCCTTAATCGCGCATAAAACACGTTCTAAAGCCTTCTTGGAATCAACTAAGGTAAACACATAGGTTAAAGAATTACCGACCAGAATACATCCCTGTGAGTCCTTTAACGTATTCCCGGCATGGATCCGCAGCCCCCTGGACGCAGGAAATTTATCGTTATATATCAACGGCAGGTCGGTCTTGAATTTCGGCGATCTGTTTATCTGTATCTTATATTCACCGTCATCTATAATTCCGGGGTCAAGAGTAAAGCACAGAAACTCGGAACCCGCATACAGCATTCCGAAATTCCTGTTCCTAATCAATATCAGATTTTTCCCTGTCATCTAGTTCTGCCTTTTTCCCGTCATTCCACCTTGAAATATCGCCGACCAGGTAGCCAGTTATCCTTCTTAAACGTTGAAAACCCACACCTTCTCCATATTGCTGGTTTATTCGTCCATATTCGCGTTCTGGTCGCTTATTTCCGTTTTCCTGATTAACATTACACCTTTTTAAAATATCGTCATATATCGCGTCTATATCAATATTCTGCATTCTGTAACCTTCTGAGTATATCTTCAAATTTATTATTCTCTTCTTCTGAAAATTCAAGAATATGTTTGGCCATGTACTGTCTTAACCAGTATATAAGATTAAGGTTATCTATAGATATATCCTTCATTTTTTGCCCCAGTCGTTAGAATTAAAATAGAAACACCCGGCTATTAATAAGACGAGCGTAAATATCAGAGTCCCTAGCATTACTTTTCCTTATTTATCTGTTTCATCATAATCTGGTTTTGCTGTTGCAGAGCCGTTACCAAGTGTTCCACCTGAACGTTGAGCTTGACCAGTTCCTGGTTAACTATGGCCAGCTGCTGGTCTATAGATTCCAGTTTATTCTTATGTAAATCGACTATACCGTTTAGATTCGAAACGTCAAACTTCAACTTCAAAACATCATCATGTAAATTCTGAGAATCCGTATCACGTTGCAGTTTCGTTTCTGAACGGTCTGTTTCTACCTTATGGAATTTAAAGTAAAGATATGCTATGGCTATAATGACGACGACCAGCGGTAGACTATGCGGGTCTACAGAGCTGACCATCGAGATAAACTGAGAGTCGTTTTCCATATTATGCCCCCTGAGCAATGGTGAATCCCATCATTTCAATCATTACATCTTCTTCTACGAACGTTCCACCGAATCCAATTTGAATATTGATTGAACTATTAGTATCATTATAATAGCATATCGGTAAAGCATGTGAAATAGCTGTAAATGTTCCCCTAGTAAAACTATTACCATCAATGACGGCACCACCACACTTAATACTTATACCCATCATATCCAAACCGTTACGATTCATATCTCGAACGATGACAGTCATATTGATTGCGGTTTTCGCAGGTAATACCTTAATAGTATATAAGTCGGTAACCATAGAAGAATTACCAGCTGGAATATGAATAGTCTTTATATCACGAAAAGAAGACATATTGATAGAACTACCGCCACCTGCATTATCCCATACAGCCTTACCGCTAGAATTGACAGTCAATACCTTACCTACATCACTTGAACTAGAGTCTGGAAACCTGGCGTCTTTATATTTTTCTAAAAGAAAATAGCCCCTGCCATCACGGTAATATGCAACAGGTACTTTTCCTTCATCTGAATTCAAACTAGGTAGCGGTACCGTACTTCCTAAATCTGTACTATTAGCCATAATCTGAGCGGTCTGGACAGATTTCTGTTTAAAA
>Ga0247610_10002143_pt1 | contig 23294 bp, 21 predicted proteins | sample 174DNAGHGhighgp2_FD_193483 | JGI IMG/M metagenome (GOLD analysis project Ga0247610, IMG submission 193483) | Sheep rumen microbial communities from Palmerston North, Manawatu-Wanganui, New Zealand - 1742 DNA GHGhigh gp2 | ecosystem: Host-associated > Mammals > Digestive system > Stomach > Rumen...
ATTTTCCGTTAAGCTCAGAAATACAGCGGCGGCGTCATTTTAGCTTCGCTGATTTTGCTCTCGTTCGGATAAATTTAAGCAAGCTTAATTTATCACTCACTTAATCGCAAAATTGTTTCGTTTTTTTTTCGCTGTAGAAAAAAAAATGAAAAGAGAAAAAAGAAGTTTAATTTATCGCTCACTTAATCGCAAAATTGTTTCGTTCTTTTCGCTGTAGAAAAAAAATGAAAAGAAAAATGGGCGGATTTTAAATCCGCCCATACAATATTACACCAACGTTAATATTATTCTTTACCAGTTCCTTTTTTATTATTATAATTGAATTAAAGTTCCGTCGCCTTCTTGAAGAGCATCGCTGCGAGTAATAACTACGCGTTTAACACCAGCACGAACGGCTTCAAATGCGTTCTCAAGTTTAGGAATCATTCCTTTTGAAATAACACCATCAGCCACTAATTTTTGGAATTGTTCGGGATTGATGTTCGGAATAACACTATCATCATCGTTTTCATCCATCAAAACGCCCTTTTTTTCAAAACAGTAGATTAAAGTCACATCAAAAAATGGTACCAATCCTTTTGCCGTTTCTCCTGCCATTGTGTCGGCATTAGTATTAAGCATTACACCTTCTCCGTTGTGGGTAAGAGGGGCAATAACGGGAACAATATTTTGCGAAAGCAAGGTAGAAAGCATTTTACCATCAACTTTTTTAACATCCCCTACGAAACCATAATCTACTTCGCCTACTGGACGTTTTTCGGAGCGAATAATGTTAAGATCGGCACCAGTCAAGCCAAGTGCATTCATACCCAAAGATTGTAGGCGAGCAACGATGTTTTTGTTTACCAAGCCACCATAAACCATGGTAACTACATTAAGCATTTCGGCATCGGTAATGCGACGACCATTGACCATTTTGGTTTCAATACCCAATTGCTCGGCTATTTTAGTGGCAGATCGACCGCCGCCATGAACTAACAATTTATAGCCATCAATTTTAGAGAATTCCGAGAGCAGTTGTTTTAAAGAAGCTTCTTCTTCTACTACTTTTCCGCCTACTTTTACTATTGTAATTTTTTCCATTGTTTTTATTTTTTTACAAAAATAGCAAAAAGTTATCACTGATAGTTGATTAGTGATTAGATTTTTCTAATGGTTAATCAAAGGAATTTTGCTTATAGGATTATTTATACAAATAAAATAATCATTTTTTTTTATTATTTTTTACATTTGTTGAAGAAAAAAATAGAATTATTATGTCGTTGTTCAGGGTGATTTTGGCTATTATATTTCCTCCTTTGTCTGTTATAGACAAAGGGTGTGGCTCGGTGTTAATTACTTTTATCTTAACCTGCATGGGTTGGGTGCCAGGGGTAATTGCGGCGTTGGTAATTTTGAATAAGTAAGTTATTTTATTTCTTGTAATAAAAACATTTTTATGAAAAAATTCTTGTTGATGTTGGTTGGACTTTTGAGTTTTGCCTCATCGTATGCTCAGCAGGTTGTAGTAGAAACGGTTAAGTTTGCCGATCGAGATTCGGCATTGTATATGGATATTTATGTGCCACAAGATACGATTAAGTCGCATGTTTGTATTATTTACGTGTTTGGAGGAGGATTTGCTACTGGTACGCGTAATCAGCCCAATATCGTGGCAGTGATGCATGAATTGGCAGCCAAAGGCTATGTTTGTGCGTCGATAGATTATCGACTAGGACTTAAAAATTATCACATGACTCATGTATTAGATGCCGTTAATCGTTTGGAGCGTTCTATTGATATGGCGACAGAAGATTTGATGACGGCTACAACTTTTTTGTATGAAAATGCTGAGCGTTATGCCATAGACCGTAATTATATCATTTCGTCAGGTTCTAGTGCAGGGGCGATTACTTCGTTGCAAGCCGATTATTATTTGCATAGTAATAATCCGATGGCACAAATACTTCCTAAAGATTTCCAATATGCTGGCATTTTGAGTTTTGCAGGTGCTGTTGCTGTGTTTGGTGGTCACGTTAAGTACACGAGTCAACCTGCACCGACTTTATTTGTGCATGGCACCAAAGATCACTTAGTGGCTTATGATAAAAAAGTTATATTTGGTCGTGGTATGTATGGAGCAGATTATTTGACGAAGTATTTTGCTAAGAATGATTGGCTATATGAGATTATGCGTTATAAGAATTTCGGGCATGAAATTGCTTGGATTGGTATCAAAGAAAATATACCAGAAATAGATATGTTTATTAAACGTTACGTTTTGAAGCAAGGTTATGAAGCTAAGTATGGTGAAAGCTTAGATGTAACGGTATATGATAGGGATATGAAGAAACCTATTTTTGATGTGAACGGTTTGAATCTTTATAAAAAGGATTCAAAGTCTAATGTGAGTAAGGATAGTGAACAATATCGTCGCTTCTATGGTGAATAAGATTGGGTAGTTTTGAAATAAACTTTGGATGCGATAATACATCCACCATCCTGATGCCTATTTTGTAGTGTTGTTTATGCCTCTGGAATAATCAACCAAGCGATGATGTATACCCAAAAACTTAGTCCCCCGAAAATAATTCCAAGAGCAACAATTAGTCTGACGATAGTAACATCAATGTCTAAGTAATTGGCTAAACCAGCGCATACGCCTGCAATTTTAGCTTGACTTTTAATTCTAAATAATTTTTTATCCATAATATTTTTTTTTAGAAGTTAATACTATTTTAAATGTGGTGATGACCAAAAGCATGGATTAACATTATAATACCTAAAGTTATAAAGATAAGGGCAAATATACGTAAAAACCATTTTTCAGCATGCTCAAATTGGTGGATGTATTGACTTATATTTTTGTATCCGAATGTAATGATAATTGAGGCAAAGGTGATTGGTAATGTGGTGCCTAATGAAAATAAAATACTTTCGCCTATAACTTGTTGGCTTACACTAACAAATGGGATATAAATGCCGAAAAATAGTACGGCTGTATAAGGGCAGAATATTAAAGCTATAAAAATTCCCAAAACGAACGAACTAACGTATTTTTTTAGGTGTTGTTTTTTTAAAAAACCAAAAGGAGAATGGTGACAACAGGTGTCATCGTTGTGGTGGTGATGATGAGGATTAAGGAATAGTAATCCCATGACAATTAGCAAGATACCAAAAAGTTTTTCGCCATATTCGCTTAAGATATGTTGTAGCCTTTCGGTAGAAAAACCTTGTTGGATAATCCACGGAAGTATGGAGCACATGAAGCAAAATAGGGTAAACCGACCAAGTGAAAAAAGCATTTGGTTGATGAAACTTGACTTGGTGTCAGAATTATTTTTTAAAATATAACTTATTGATGATAAGTTAGTTATAATAGGACATGGATTGATAATCATCAATATTCCTAAGATAAACGCTGTGAGAAGGGGCGACTGATTGTCGATGACTATTTGATTGATAAATTCTTGCATATTATTGTAATTCTTTTTTTAGAAATTGAGCGGTGTATCCAATACCTTTTTTTACTATTTCTTCGGGCGTGCCAGTGGAAATAACATTTCCCCCAGCATCACCACCTTCTAATCCCATTTCAATAATGTAGTCGGCGGTTTTAATAACGTCTAAATTATGTTCAATGATAATGACTGTATTTCCTTTTTCTACCAAGCGGTTGATTACACCGAGTAGAATATTGATATCTTCAAAGTGTAGTCCGGTTGTTGGTTCGTCGAGGATATAGAGGGAATTACCCGTATCTTTTCGAGCTAATTCAGTGGCTAATTTTACGCGTTGACTTTCTCCTCCAGAAAGAGTAGTAGAAGATTGACCGAGTTTGATATAGCCCAAACCAACATCTTGTAGAACTTTGATCTTGGATAAGATATGAGGAATATTCTCAAAAAAATCTACGGCCTGATTGATGGTCATATCTAGGACTTCGGCAATGGATTTACCTTTGAATCTAACCTCTAAAGTCTCTCGATTATAGCGTTTCCCACGACACGATTCACAAGGAACATACACATCGGGTAAGAAATTCATTTCAATCGTTTTATATCCATTACCACTACAAGTTTCGCATCTTCCTCCTGCTATGTTGAATGAGAAACGACCAGGTTTGTAATTACGCATTTTGGCTTCTGGAGTAGCCGCAAAAAGATTACGAATATCCGAGAAAACGCCAGTATAAGTAGCTGGATTAGAACGAGGAGTACGACCAAGAGGCGATTGGTCAACATTAATAACTTTGTCGATATATCCCACACCAGAGATTTTTTCAAAAGGAAGTGGGGCTTTTAGAGCTCGATAAAAATGTTGGTTTAAGATAGGGAAAAGGGTTTGGTTGATGAGGGTCGATTTGCCACTACCCGAAACCCCTGTAATGCAAGTCATAGTACCTAGTGGAATTTTAATGGAAACATTTTTTAAGTTGTTACCAGTAGCCCCTAAGAGTTCTAGGAATTTGCCATTGCCTTTTCGGCGAATAGGGATTTCAATTTTCTTTTTCCCATTGATGTATTGCGATGTGAGCGAGTCGCTTTTCAACATCTCTTGAGGTGTTCCTGCAAAAACAATTTCGCCGCCAAGGCGACCTGCACGAGGACCTAAATCAATTAAATAATCAGAGGCTAACATCATATCTTTATCGTGTTCAACTACGATAACCGTATTACCGATATCACGAAGTTTTATCAACGAATCGATGAGCTTTTGATTATCTCTTTGGTGCAAACCGATACTTGGTTCGTCGAGAATATAAAGTACATTTATTAATTGAGATCCAATTTGAGTGGCTAATCGGATGCGTTGACTTTCTCCGCCCGAAAGAGTAGCAGAAGCACGATTGAGAGATAGATATCCCAATCCTACATCAAGTAAGAATTGTAAACGAGAACGTATTTCTTTTAAAATTTCAGTTGCAATAATGCGTTGTTTCTCGTTGATTCTTTCTTCAATATTCTCAAGCCATTGATACAAGGTTGAGATGTTCATTTGAGCCAATTCGGAGATGTTTTTACCATCAATTTTGTAGTGCAGTGATTCTTTTTGAAGACGCATACCATTACATTCGGGGCAAGTAGTGGTGTGTACAAATTGATCTACCCATTTTTGTGCCGAATTTGAACTATCGTTATCTTGAACAGAAACTAAATACTTCTCGACTCCTTCGAATGCGAGCATGTAGTTAGACAATCCAAGACTTTCATTTTTTACGTGTAATGGTTCGTCAGTACCATTCATAATTTCATCAAGCACCTCTTCTGGAATGTCTTTGATAGGGGTTTTTAGGGTAACACCTCGCTTTTGACACAAGGCATTGATTTGAGCGAAGATGCTGGTACTCTTATATTTCCCTAAAGGGGCAATGCCACCCTCGTAGATGCTCAGATTGCGGTCGGGTACAATTTTTGAGTAATCGATTTGAGTTACGTATCCTAATCCTTTGCAACGTGGACAAGCACCTTGTGGAGAATTAAAAGAGAAGTTATGCGGTGCAGGCTCGCTATAAGAAATGCCCGAAGTAGGGCAAATCAAAAAACGACTAAAATGGCGAATGCTTTCATCTTTCTTTTTCATAATGGTCACATTGCCACAGCCTTGTTTCATCGCGATGCTTAATGATTTTTTTAAGCGAGTTTCTTCTTTACGGGATATAATCAATTTATCAATTACAACATCAATATCGTGATTTTTGTAACGGTCGAGACGCATATTGTAGATAATCTCTCGCATTTCGCCATCAACACGTACATTTAAAAAACCTTTTTTACGAAAAGTTTCAAACAATTCTTTATAATGACCTTTACGCGATTTGACGACTGGTGCCAACATGTAGATGGCTTCTCCATCGTATTCATTTAGTAAAAGTTCGAGAATTTGTTCTTCACTGTATTTAATCATCTTTTCGCCCGAAACATAAGAATAGGCATCGGCTGCACGAGCATAAAGAAGTCGTAGGAAATCGTAAATTTCCGTCGTTGTACCTACGGTAGAACGTGGATTTTTATTGGTGGTTTTTTGCTCGATGGAAATAACGGGACTTAATCCTGTAATTTTATCGACATCGGGTCGTTCAATATTGCCTAAGAAATTGCGGGCATAAGCCGAAAAAGTATCGATGTAGCGACGTTGTCCTTCAGCAAATATGGTATCGAAAGCCAACGACGACTTGCCGCTACCACTCAATCCAGAAATGACGCACAGACTATTGCGTGGTATGTCCACATCTACATTCTTGAGATTGTGGACTCGGGCTCCACGAATTTCAATTTTTTCGGTTTCTAATCTATTAAGTTTCACGTTGCTATTATTTAATCCAGTTGGAATCATGTACTTTTATTCTTGCACAATCGTATTTAAAATCGGCTTTATTAGGGATATTAACACGATATGTTTTGTTCATTCTGTTAGTCAAAGTAAGGTCTCTTATCCACACATTTGAAGCACGGAGTTGGGCATAAGTTAAACCATATTTTTGAGCTAATTCTACCCAATTTATTGGGGTGTTGATTTCGATGATTGATTCTTGAATAGAAGGAGAAAAATCTTCTTCTTTCAAAATAAAACCATAGGTTTTGGGATGTGTCATGATTTGTTTAATGGCTAAAATGCGGAATACATAACGCATTGTTTCTTCTGGCAACCAAAGGTCGAAGAAGTTTTCACCTTGTTGTTTTTCTAAATCGTTGTTTAAACGGTTTTTCCCAGCATTGTAAGCCGCTGCTACTGTACTCCAATCACCAAAATCTTCGTATGCTTTTTTGAAATATTTGCACGCAGCACGAGTAGAAAGTTCAATATCATAACGTTGATCGACTTCTGAAGTTACCTCCAATCCGTAATCTTTAGCGGTGCCTTCCATAAATTGCCATAACCCAGCAGCTTTTGCTGATGAAACAGCACGAATGTTAAGCATAGTTTCTACGACAGCTAAATATTTAAAATCATCAGGAACCTCTTCTTCTTTTAAAATTTTTTCAATAATTGGGAAATATCGGTTCGCACGTTTAAAAATAAGTAGCGTGGTAGAGTGACCATAAGTGAAGGCCGTGATTTCTCGGTCGAATTGTTCACGATTACCAGTGAGTAATAAATTGATAGATTGACCGCAAAACTCAATATTATCGGGTATGTATGGAGATGTAATTTGCTGATTTACAGCACATTCTTCTTCGGTTTTTAAACAAGAAGTCGTAGAGGTTGCTTTTACTGAAGCGACAATAAATGCACTTGCTATTATGGCAGCCGATATATATAGTAAGATACTTTTTTTCATTAAAAGATATTTTTTTTATATTTTTGTGCACAAAAATACAAAGAACTATTGTAAAGTAGTACAAAAAGTGAAAAGTAAAGCAATTTTTTCTGGTACTTTTGATCCATTTACGATTGGTCATGCCGATATTGTAAATCGAGCATTAAAGATTTTTGACGAAATTATTATTGCTATTGGCAAAAATAATGAAAAGAAATCATGTCTCTTGTCCGTTGATAAACGAATTGAACTAATAACAGATATTTATAAAGCCAATAATCATGTAAAAGTGTTGGCTTATGATGGTCTGACCGCAGATTTGATGAAGAAAGAGTCGGCTAATACTTTGGTGCGTGGGGTGAGAACTATTGCTGATATAGAGTATGAGCGCCAAATGGCAGATGTGAATCGAAAATGTTTGGGTGTTGAAACGTTATTGCTGTTTTCTAATCAAGATTATTCACATGTAAGTTCCTCCATTGTTCGTGAACTGTTGCATTATGGTCAGGATGTGACGAGTTTCTTCCCGAATGGAATAGATATCAATAAGTATTTAATCAAATAATATAAATTATTAAAAATGAAAAAGTTAGCACTTATTATTTTGGCAGTGTTGAGTTTAACAGTAAATGTTTCAGCTCAATATTCGACTAAAAACAAAAAGGCCATTGAGTTATTCAATGAAGCTAAAAAAATAGCAGGAAAAAATCCTAAAAAAGCAATTGAATTGTATGAAGAGGCTTATGCCAAGGATAAAAAATTTGTAGAAGCCGCTTGGAAAGCTTCTGAATTGTATTCAGATTTAGTGGAAGAAGATAAGCAAGTAGATGTGCTTCGCCCAACTATTCTTAACAAAAAGCATCCTAAGTATTTTGATTGTGTTGTAAAATTAGCTCGTGCTTGTTATGAAACAGGTAAGTATGAAGAAGCTTTGAAGTATTACAATTATTTCCCAGAAAAATTGGCTCCTGGAATTCAAAAATGTAATATAGCTTTGGAAATAAAATCGCATCCTATACCATTTGATCCTAAGAATATGGTACCTATTAATGGCCCTTACGATGATTATTGGCCAAATATCTCGGCTGATGGTTTAACTTTCTCGCATACGGTGATGGTAGGAAAAACTCAAGGTTTAAAAGCTCGTTCGGATAACCAAGAAGATATTTACCAAAGTTATAGAATGTCTAATGGTCAGTGGGCAAAATCTTCACCAATTGGGGAACCTGTTAAAACCCCTAAAAACGAAGGTGCTCAATCATTTTCTTTGGATGGTAAATACATGTTCGTAGTAGCATGTGACCGTAAAGAAAGTCTTGGTGGTTGTGATATTTATTATTCAACTAAAGTGGATAATCAATGGACTGAATTCGTGAATCCAGGCGAACCGCTTAACTCAAAAGCTTGGGAATCAACACCAAGTATCAATGCCGATGGAGATGAACTTTATTTTGCAAGTAGCCGCGAAGGTGGTATGGGAGGACAAGATATTTGGAAATGTAATGTGATTCGTAATAGCGATGGTACTCTTTCTTTCTCAGAACCAGTTAATTTGGGTGAAAATATCAATACTATCAACGATGAACGTTCTCCATTCATTCACCCCGATAATCAAACGCTTTACTATTCGTCAAATGGTATAGACGGAATGGGTGGATTTGATGTTTTCTTTTCTCGTAAGAATGAATATAATCAATGGGAAAAAGCTAAAAACGTAGGTTATCCTTTGAATACTCACCGTAATGAAATTGGTTTTGTGGTAAATTCAAAAGGTGATAGATGTTATTTCTCATCTAATGGTTTGGATAAAAATGGACAAGGTTTGGATATTTATGAAGCTTATTTGGACGAAAGTTTGAGACCTAAAAAAGTTGATTTCTTCATTGGTATTGTGATTGATGATAAAACAGAAGAACCTCTTGAAGCAAATGTAGAATTGTTCCGTAAAAAAGACGATAAGGTTGAAAGTCATACTATTTCTGATAAGAAAACGGGTAAATGTATCTTACGTGTACCTTCAACGGGTGATGATTATGCTTATAACGTAACGGCAGAAGGTTATATGTTTCTTTCAGAAGACATTACCGAAACCAACACTGGTCAAGAAAATTACATCCGTATGAAAAAAGCAACAGCTGGTTCATCGCTTGTTTTGAAAGGTGTATTCTTCGCAACCAATTCGTATGAATTGTCGGAAGAATCGCATACGGAATTGGGACAAATTCTTCGTTTCTTGAAAGAAAATCCTACTGTAAAAGTTCGTTTTGAAGGACATACCGATAGTCGCGGTTCTCGTGAATTGAATACGAAACTTTCTGATAATCGTGCTAAAGCAGTTATGAATTATATGATTGCTAATGGTATCGAAAAGAATCGTGTAAGTGGTAAAGGATTTGGTCCTGACCGTCCTGTAGCAAGTAACGATACAGAAGAAGGAAGAGCTCTTAACCGTCGTACCGAATTGGTAATTGTAGAATAAAATTGGCTGGGATTTACATACACATTCCGTTTTGCAAGAAAAGGTGCATCTATTGCGATTTCTTTTCAACGGTTAAGTTAGTTCAGCGTGATGTGTATGTAAAGGCTCTTTGCGACGAAATAGAATTGAGAAAGGGGTATATCTCCGAACCAATTCAAACTGTTTATTTCGGAGGAGGAACGCCCTCGTTACTCTCTTTGGAAAATATTCAGATTATTTGGAATAAATTGAATGAAACATTCGATTTGTCTAAATGTGAAGAAGTAACCTTAGAAGCAAATCCAGACGATTGTTCAAAAGAATTTCTTCAAGGAATTAAAAATATTGGAATCAACCGATTAAGCATTGGGGTGCAAAGTCTCGATGATAGTCGGTTGATTTTTTTAAATCGTCGTCATACTGCTCAACAGGCGAAAGAAGTTGTTACAACGGCTGTCTCTTTGGGCATTACCAATATCAGCATCGATTTGATTTATGGATTTCCTAATCAGACTATTGATGATTTGCTCAACGATTTAAATCAAGCGGTTGCATTGCCTATCAAACACTTGTCGGTGTATCATCTGACTTATGAAAAAGGAACGGCTTTGTATCGTTTGTATCAACAAGGAAAAATACAGCAAATCAGTGAGGAATTGAGTTCGAACATGAACGATGTAATTATGAAATTCTTTGATAATCAAACGATTAAACAATACGAAATTTCTAATTTTGCCATTCCTGGATACGAATCAAAACATAATTCTGCGTACTGGAAGGGCGTTAAATATTTGGGTTTGGGAGCAGGAGCGCATTCGTATGATGGGCATTCTCGTCAGTGGAATGTGAACTCGTTGTCGGATTATCTTGCCGCTATTTCTAATGGAAAATTGGATTTTGAAAAGGAAGAAATCGATGAGGTAATGGCTTATAATGAGTTTATTATGACCCGATTACGAACGATTAAAGGATTTGATTTGAGTGAAATGCCGACCTCGTCTAATCAAGATTTTGTACAGCATTTTTTAACGGAAGTGGCCAAACATATTCGTTCTGGAAACATTGTGAAAGAGGGAAGTCATTACCGTTTATCTCGTCAAGGGGTCTTTGTTTCGGATGGCATAATTGCCGACCTTTTTGTTGATGAGGAGATGGATTCTTAGTGACTTTTAGTGGAAACTGAAACTTTTTCGTAATTTTGTAAAAAATATAAATATGAATAACTATTCTCGTAGCGATTTTGAAATAATGGCACCAGTCGGTTCGTACGAATCGTTGCAAGCTGCTATACAAAACGGAGCCAATTCGGTATATTTTGGAATTGCTTCTTTAAATATGCGTAGTCATAGTGCTAACAATTTTACGACTGACGATTTGCGAAAAATTGTGGGCATTTGTCAAGAAAAAAACATCAAGACTTACCTTACGGTAAATACGGTTATTTATAATAACGACCTTGCTTTGATGCGTGAAATTATTGATGTGGCCAGTGAAGTGAATATTTCGGCAATTATTGCTTCGGATGTGGCGGTTATGACATACGCTCGTAGCAAAGGTGTGGAAGTCCATTTGTCAACGCAATTGAATATCGCTAATGTAGAAGCTCTTAAATTTTATGCTCAATTTGCCGATGTAGTAGTGCTTGCACGCGAATTGAACATGGATCAGGTAGCGGATATTTATCAAGCTATTGTCAAGGAGCAAATCAAAGGTCCTAAAGGGGAATTGATAAAAATTGAGATGTTTTGTCATGGGGCTCTTTGTATGGCTATTTCAGGTAAATGTTATATGAGTTTGCACGAACTTGGGGCTTCGGCTAATCGTGGTTCTTGCTACCAAGTTTGTCGTCATGCTTACCGCTTAATCGACGACGAACGTGATATAGAAATTAAGGTGGATAATCAGTATTTGATGTCGCCTAAAGATTTGAAAACCATTCATTTCATCAATAAACTGATAGAAGCGGGTGTGCGTGTATTTAAGATTGAAGGTCGTGCCCGTGGACCAGAATATGTGCGTATGGTAACCTCTTGTTATAATGAGGCCATCAATGCTTATTTGGATGGTACGTATTCAGAAGAAAAAATTGCCGATTGGGACGAACGACTCAAAACAGTATTTAATCGTGGTTTTTGGAATGGTTATTATTTGGGTCAGCGTCTTGGAGAATGGAGTCCGCAATATGGTTCAAATGCTACCGAAACGAAGATTTATGTGGCTAAAAGCACTAAATACTATTCTAAAATGGGCATTGCTGAGTTTTATGTTGAAACCAAACGTGGCATAAAGAAAGGCGAGAAAGCTCTTATTATTGGTCCGACTACTGGAGTAATAGAAATCACTATTGGTGAAATGCGTGTTGATAACAAAGTGGTAGAAGAAGTCCACAGAGGCGAATCGTTCTCGATTATTGTTCCGTGCAAAACCCGTCCGTCGGATAAACTTTACGTTATGGTCGATAGCCGTGAAGTGGTGAAGCAACAATAGCATAAATCAGAGATAGGGAATATACATAAAGGGTCGTTAAGACCCTTTTTTTGTATAAAAAGGTAGAGAATCCTTACAGACTAAACAACCGCTCTATATCCATAGAAAGGAATTTATCTAATGGGAAAACATCACCTCCTATTATCAGCGATGCAATAGGGTGATAGGCTTCTGAAAATAGATGTATCCCTGCATTATCTTTGCGTCTTCCGCTTTTAACCTCTATGGCCACTACACGCTTATCTTTAACTAGAATAAAATCTACTTCTGCAAAGTTATGCTTATCGCTACGCCAATAGTAAACCGAGAATCCTTTCTCCCACGATTGATTCATCAAGTATGAACCAACAGCACTTTCTACCCAGCGTCCCCATAACAAAGGGTTAACAAATACTTCCTCAAACGACAAACCCAAAGTGGCAGACATCAATGCTGTATTATATACTTGATATTTTGGAAAGGAAAAATTCTCAAATTTCTATTAAATGCCTATATAATCGCATTTATAGAATGGTCTGGAGTAACACGATTTGGAATGCTATCTTAGAAAGTTTCAGCAGATTTAGGTGGAGAATATAAAAATATGCAATATACAGGAATCAAAGAAATGTGTGTCGCTTAATTTTTTTTTGAAAGTACTTTCAAAAATATTTTGTTTTCTCACAAAAACAAAATAATAAAACTTATTGGTAGTCATTACATATTTATGTGGATAAAAAAGAACTTATTATAAATAATAGAAGGGAGTATGCCGAAAATCCCATAAAGAGTAGGGGAAAAATATGTATTATGGATGTAAAAATTAAACAAGCAATAGATCAAATAATTGGGTCTATACCAAGTCAATGCTATTTTGATGCACATTTTGTTATTAAACAACTATACGAGGAGTATTCTGCTTTATATGAAGCAAATCGATTGTCTTATGCGAGTGTTGAGAAATTTCATAGTGAGGTTAGTTTATACATAAAATCGCTTAAAATGGTTGAGGATAGTGGGCATGATAGTTTTTCATATAATATTCATAATCGTCCATCTTCTAATAAATGTTGGTTTCGTATTTAATTATTTGTTCATTATGAGAAAAAAGATTATACTTTTTCTGGGCTTATTATTAAGCGTTGTTGCTTTTGGACAAGAAACATTTAATGATGCTATGAAAATTCCTGAAAAGTGGAGTTCATGGATGTCTTATGAAGTGTTAGGTAGTCAGTATTATAGAAAAAATCCTGCAAGTTGGGATGATTCAGTAGATAGTATGGGATATGGTGAATTTGGTAGTGGTGATGAACGAACTATTGAGTTTCCTAAATATAATTATTTAATTAAAGGATGTTTTCTACAAGGGCGACTTAAGGATACGTGGATTGTAAAAGTGTTTGATAATTCTAATGGAGAGAAAATTATTTTAGAGGGTGGAGCATGGTATTCAAATGAAATTTGTTATGTTAAGGGAATCCATCATCTATATACGGAAAAAGGAGAGGAAAAAATTTATGGTACTTTTATCTTATCTAATACGGATAATCAAAGATTAGTCTTTAAGAAAAAAGATGCTCAAGAATTAGAGATTAGTTGTGTATCTTATGATTACTATTATGGTTATTATTTGAATTGTCCAACTTTATTGGAGAGTCGTAGCACTGATGGAGAATCAAAGATATTCGTAGATGGAGAATCGGGTAATCGTAGTTATTCCTTTTTCTCGGCGACTTTGTCTGACACGATAAATTGTCATTGTTCGGTTCCAACTTTGTTTGATGCTTTAATGTTAGCATCTCATAATGCAACAATGTCTCACTCAAATGGTGATATCTTTCATGGTAAGGTTCACACTAATTCAATTGGAGATTCTATTGTGGGCTTTGATTGGTTAGAGGGAAAATTTAAGACTCACGATTGGAATAAAGAGGTATGGATTAAGAATGGTATTTTTTACTTCAGTAAAGAAACAAACAATAATAAAGATTTCAATGCGAAGGCACAAGTGTATATGATGCCTAAAGGATTTTCTCCGAAAATCCATAATTATTGGGACGAAGATTCTTATATACTTAATTGTGATACGGCATTCATTTTTTTTCAAGATGGTAGAAAATTTAAAGGCAAGATTACTTCTAAAGTTGAATTTGGTAGTGATTTGAGTTATAGTAAGATTACTTCTACTCTTCTTTCTGGCAAACTTTGGTATAGTAACGGAGATGTTTTTGAAGGTGATTTTTCAGCAACAAATGGTCCTTTTTTCACGAAAGGCAAAACTATTTTAAAAGATGGTACAGTTCTTAATGGGGATTGGATTTCTTTTTATAAGTTGACTTCAGAACAAAGAACCAAGGTATATGCAGCAGATAATCCATCTGATGCTTGGAAAATCATTAGTAAAGTTTTTTACATCACTTATAGAAAGGATTTTAGAGGTAATGGTATTTGGATCGATGTATTTTCTAATGGATCGGAAGAAGTTATTCCTAAGCGTTGTGATAAAGTTTTATTTGAAAAAAAGACGGGAATATATCAATGTTTTAGTAAAGATGGTAGTTATGAAGTTGATGTAGAGGTAGATCAAGAGAAACGTCCTATTCAGCAAGATGTTTATGAGAATGGAGAATTATCATATATGGTATGTTATTCTTGGTATTCTAATGGGAGAATTCAATCTATTAAAACCTATGATGGGAAAGGATTTCTTATGAAGGCATGTAACTTTTTTAGTGATGGTTATCTAAGAAGTGCTTATGAGTATTGTACGGGTAATAATGGAGGTAGAATACTACGAAAGTCTAAGGAATCTCATCCGACTTTTGGTGGATATGAAACAAAATTATATGATTTAGATGGTAATTATGAGCGTTCTATAACATGGGATATTGGCGACGAAGATGTTTTTTGGCGTCCTAAGATGGCACCTTGTAGCATGAAGGAAAGTTTGAAAGATTGTATTGAGGAATAGTTAGTTTCATTTATTGATTAATAGGGGTATATCGAAATTGTACGATACACCCTTATTTTTTATGTCATTGCGGTTTGTTTTTTCATAGAGTCCTTATTTATGCATGTATTGTTCGGTTTCTCCCATTTTGCAATATTGATATTTTTTGTATTTTTGTATATATGTATTTATAATAAAATGTTATAATCATGATTGGAACTAGCGAAATTATTCTAATTGTACTTGTTGTGTTATTGCTTTTTGGAGGAAAGAAAATTCCTGAATTGATGAATGGATTTGGGAAAGGTGTAAAAAGTTTCAAAGACGGAATGAAAGGTATAGATACCACCGACGAAAAGAACGACAAGGAAAAGAAGGATGGCGAGTGAGCAACAAACCTTTTGGGAACATTTGGATGTCCTTAGATCGTGTATCTGGAAAATACTTTTAGCGATACTCTTAGGTGGGGTATCGGCTTTCTTATTGAAAGAACAGGTGTTTAATTTCTTACTCGCACCATGTTACAGCGATTTTGTTACTTACCGCTTAATATCTACTGATTCTTTTAGTTTGCATTTGATAAATACCGGTCTGGCTGAACAGATGATGATACACCTAAAAGTGGCATTTTGCTTGGGGGTATTGTTGGCATCGCCGTATATTTTGTACGTGTTGTTCGGATTCATATCACCAGCGTTGTACGATAACGAACGTCGTTATTCGGTACGTTTGATTCTTTCGGCATATTTGATGTTTTTTGTAGGCTTAGCAGTGAATTACTTGGTCATGTTCCCTTTTACGGTAAGGTTTCTCGGAACATACCAAATAAGTGAGACGATAGATAATATGCTTACGGTTTCGTCGTATATGGATACCTTGTTGATGATGTCTATGACGTTCGGATTGATTTTTGAAATTCCTGTTTTGTCGTGGTTATTAGCTAAATTTGGGTTGATTAAAGCAGAGTGGATGAGGCGTTTTCGACGACATGCCATTGTGGCTATTTTGGTGGTGGCGGCTATCATCACTCCAACGGCTGATATGTTCACTTTGGTGGTTGTATCGTTGCCAATTTGGTTGCTTTATGAGTTGAGTATATTAATTGTAAAATACACTAAATAAATATGTTACGAAAAATTAGATTAGTCTTAGCAACAATCTTTTTCTTGCTGATAACGTTGTTGTTTTTAGATTTTACGGGAACATTTCATGCGTATCTTGGGTGGTTAGCAAAAATTCAGTTTTTGCCTGCCGTATTGGCACTGAATGTGGTAGTCGTGTTAGTACTGGTATTGCTTACCTTGGTTTTTGGACGTGTATATTGTTCCATTATCTGTCCGATGGGCGTAATGCAAGATGTTATTGCTTCGTTGAATAGAAAGAAAAACCGTTATAGTTATTCGCCTGCTAAGTCGTGGTTGCGTTATACGATGTTGGTCGTGTTGGTGGTTGCTTTAGTTTCTGGTGTGGGGTCGATTGTGGCACTTTTGGCACCGTATAGCAGTTACGGACGAATTGCTCAGAATTTGTTTCAACCCATATACATCGGCGTCAATAATTTGTTGGCAGTGGCTGCCGAACATTTCGAAAGTTATGTGTTTTACCGAAAAGAAGTGTGGGTGCGTTCGTTGCCTACGTTCATCATTGCTTTAGTTACTTTTGTATTTGTGTTTGTGTTGGCTTGGCGTAATGGTCGTACTTATTGTAATACCATTTGTCCTGTAGGAACGGTGTTGGGATTCTTAGCACGTTTTTCTTGGTTCAAGATTGTGGTGGACGAAGATAAATGTAAGCAATGTGGTAAATGTACCCGTAATTGTAAAGCGGCTTGTATTAAAGAAAAAGAAATGACCATCGATTATTCTCGTTGTGTTGTTTGTGGTAACTGCTTGAACAACTGTAATTTTGGTGCCTTGTCGTATAAACATAAAAAACAAGTAGAAAAGGTCGTTGAAACGGGGAAAGATAATGGTCGTCGTGAATTTTTGGTGGGAGCGGGATTGGCTGTTTCTACTTTAGCAATGGCACAAGAAAAGAAAAAGGTGGATGGAGGTTTGGCTGTTATTGAAGATAAAGTACAACCTGAACGTCATACGCCTTTGACACCTCCAGGTTCTATTTCGGCTAAAAATATGGCACAACATTGTACGGGATGTCAACTTTGTGTGAGTGAGTGTCCTAATGATGTGTTGCGTCCAAGTACAGGTATGACAACTCTTATGCAGCCTACTATGAGTTACGAACGTGGTTATTGTCGCGTGGAGTGTAATCGTTGTTCGAGTGTTTGTCCTGCTGGGGCAATCAAACCGATTACGCTTGCCGAAAAATCGTCTATTCAAATTGGTCGTGCCGTATGGGTGAAAAAGAATTGTATTCCTGTAACGGAAGGCAAAAGTTGTGGTAATTGTGCTCGTCATTGTCCGACTGGTGCTATTCAAATGGTGCATATTGATGATGATGTTACAAAACCTCAAATACCTGCAGTGAACACGGCTAGATGTATTGGTTGTGGGGCTTGCGAGCATTTGTGTCCAGCCCGTCCGTTCTCGGCTATTTATGTGGAAGGAAACGAAATACATACGATTAACTAAAAATGATTTTGTATGGCTAAGAAAATTGACAGAAGAGATTTTCTCAAAATATTTGGTGGGGCAGCGGTTGCCTCATCGGCTGTGTTGACAGCTTGTAAAGGTAAAAATGCTCAACTAACAACGGCTGCACAACAAGAACCTCCTATTGGTAAAATGACTATGCGTATCAACCCCAATACGGGCGATAAAGTATCGTTACTTGGTTATGGAATGATGCGTCTTCCAGTAGTGGGAGGTGGTGCTGGTCGTGAACGTCCTGATGCAGATATCGATCAAGAATTGGTTAACCGTCAGGTGGATTATGCTTTGGAACACGGAGTGAACTTATTCGATACATCTCCTGCTTATTGCCAAGGACGTTCGGAAACGGCTACGGGTATCGCTTTGGCTCGTCACAATCGTAATGAGTTTTTTATTTCCACTAAGTTGAGCAACTTTGCTCCCGAAACTTGGGGCTTGAAGGAAAGTCAGGAGATGTTTTATAATTCACTTAAATATTTGCAAGTGGATTATTTGGATTATTTGTTGTTGCATTGTTGTGGACTTGGAGCACAAGCACTCGACGGACGGCAATTGAATGGTATGGAAGCATTTCATGCTCGTTTTGTCGATAATAAGTTGATTGATTGGTTATCGGAACAACGTGAAGCAGGGAAAATCAGGAATTTGGGATTCTCTTATCATGGCGATGTGGAAGTGTTTAATCTTTTATTGCGTTGGCACGATGAAGGCAAATACCATTTCGATTTTGTGTTGATTGAACTTAATTACCTCGATTGGAATTTTGCTGATGAGATAAATCCTCGTAATACCGATGCGGTATATTTGTATAACGAGCTCCATAAGCGTGGTATTGTAGCATTAGTGATGGAGCCATTGCTTGGTGGTCGTTTGGCTAATGTTCCTGATCCCATTGTGGCAAAAATGAAAAGTCGCCGTCCTGAAGATAGCGTAGCCTCTTGGGCATTTCGTTTTGCGGGAACGCCTGAAGGAGTTTTGTCGGTTTTGTCGGGTATGACTTATATGGAACATTTACGTGAGAATTTGTGTACTTATTCGCCATTGGAACCAATTACCAAGGATGAGGATGAGTTTTTGATGGAAATAGCACGTGATATTTACGATTTAAAAACCATTCCATGTAATGAGTGTAATTATTGTATGCCTTGTCCGTATGGAATAGATATACCAGCTATTTTTGTGCATTATAATAAGATGATAAAAGAGGGTAACTTACCTCATAATCGTCAGTCGGAAATTTATACTAAACAAAGAAAGGCCTTTTTAGTAGGATATGATCGTAGTGTGCCCAATCTTCGACAGGCCGATCATTGTATAGGTTGTGGTGAGTGTGTGAGTCATTGTCCACAACGTATTGGTATCCCGAAAGAAATGCATCGTATCGATAATTTGGTTGAAAACTTAAAACGTAATGGAGCTGTTGAAGATAAAGTTGGCTGATGCCGAAGTGCGTGGTGTTGCTTGTTCGTCTGCTGGTGAGGTGAGAATATTTAAACGCAGAGGCGTTGTGGATTTGTTTTCGCTTATTACTAGTGAACCTACATTTTTGCAAGGCGGTAAGTTGGTTGACCGAGTGATTGGTCGCGGAGCGGCTTTATTACTTGTAAAAGGAGGCGTTTATGAAGTGTATGCTGATGTCATGAGTGAGGGGGCTTTTAAAGTGCTTATTGATGCAGGAATCAAAGCATCGTATGGTACGCTTTGCTCGCATATTGTTAATCGAACAGGTGATGGAATGTGTCCTGTAGAAGAACTCACTCAACAAATTACCGATGCCGAAAATGCTTATATTTTGATTAAAGAATTTTTAATAGAGAAACAAATTATTAATCGTTAATATGATATATTCGTCTGTTTATCAATTTCATTATAATGAAGTAAAGACTTACTTTTACGCTTCATTGTTTGTATTAGGGAATGTATTAGTGCCACAATTATGTCACTTGATACCACAAGGAGGATTCATATTCTTGCCCATTTATTTTTTCACTTTGATTGCTGCTTATAAATATGGATTAAGTGTAGGGTTACTTACAGCAGTAGCGTCTCCATTGGTTAATCATTTACTATTTGGAATGCCTCCATTGTCAGTATTGCCAATATTACTTGTGAAAAGTATGTTATTAGCGGTGTTTGCTGCCTATTTTGCCAAACGTGTAGGTAAAGTAACGTTATGGTCAGTAGCCCTTTCGGTGATTGGTTATCAATTGGTAGGAATGTTATTTGAGTGGACGTTTGTTGGTAGTATTGGGGTAGCTTTGCAAGACATTCGTTTGGGTTATCCTGGTATTTTAATTCAAATTTTCGTAGGGTATCTTGTGCTAATAAGTATTAAGGATTAGTCTTTAATATAGATATAAAAAAATACAGGAATCCATTTGAATTCCTGTATTTTTATGTATATAAGGTTTTGATTTACATCAAAATAGCAAGTCCTGCCATTACAATTGACACCATACTCATCAATTTGATAAGGATATTTAGACTTGGTCCTGAGGTATCTTTGAATGGGTCACCAACGGTATCACCTACAACAGTTGCTTTGTGATTATCGCTTCCTTTTCCTCCAAAATTGCCTTCTTCTACGTATTTCTTAGCATTGTCCCAAGCACCTCCTGCGTTGGCCATAAATACAGCAAGTACAAATCCACAGCTCAATCCACCAATCAACAATCCCATTACACCAGCAACCCCTAAAAGAAGGGCTACGATGATAGGAACGGCAATGGCTAATAGAGAAGGGAATAGCATTTCGTGTTGTGCTCCTTTGGTAGAGATTTCAACGCAACGAGCATAATCTGGTCGAGCTTTACCTTCAAGGATTCCAGCTATTGTACTGAATTGGCGGCGAACTTCCTCAACCATTTTTTGTGCTGCACGACCTACTGCATTCATTGTCAAACCACAGAATAAAAATGCCATCATAGCACCAATGAATATACCTACCAATACGGTTGGGTTCATTAGGTTGACGCTGTAGTATTCCATAAAGTCGATGAGTGAAGCCGAAGAGGTTTCTACAAGGCGTTCTCCAATTTCAAGAGTTGCTGTACCAACACGTTCCAAGGCAATCTTAACTTCTTCGACGTACGAAGCAAGTAATGCTAAAGCGGTAAGAGCAGCCGAACCAATAGCGAATCCTTTACCTGTAGCAGCCGTGGTGTTACCAAGAGCATCAAGAGCATCGGTGCGACGACGAACTTCAGGATCCAAACCACTCATTTCGGCATTACCACCAGCATTATCGGCAATTGGTCCGTAAGCATCGGTAGCTAAAGTGATACCCAAGGTTGAAAGCATACCAACCGCAGCGATACCAATTCCATAAAGTCCTTTAGAAAGACTCTCAGCGGTAAAACTCATATTAAATCCGTTGGCACATAGATAAGATAAGATAATGGCTACACCAACAGTGATTACTGGTATAGCAGTAGAAATCATACCTAATCCAAGACCAGAGATGATAACGGTAGCCGGACCAGTTTCGGAACTTTTGGCTACTTTTTGAGTAGGTTTAAAGGTTTGTGAAGTGTAATATTCGGTAGCTTTACCAATGATCACACCAGCTAAAAGTCCTACTACAACCGAAAGAGAAACGCCCCACCAATTAGGGAAATCAAGGAAGTAGAAGATAACAAAAGTAGCAACGGCAATAAGAGCAGCAGAGGTATTAGTACCTTTACTTAAAGCTCCTAGTAATTGTGTCATACCAGCATTTTCTTTAGTGCGAACTAAGAAGATACCAAGAATAGAAAGTACCACTCCAATAGATGCGATAAGCATAGGAGCAAAAACGGCTTTTTCTTGTGTAATGCTACATCCAGCGTAAGCTGAAGCTCCAAGTGCCATAGTAGCTAAAATACTGCCAGCGTACGATTCATAAAGGTCGGCACCCATACCTGCAACATCACCTACATTATCACCTACGTTATCGGCAATAGTAGCAGGGTTGCGTGGGTCATCTTCAGGAATGTTATACTCGGTTTTACCTACAAGGTCGGCTCCTACATCGGCAGCTTTGGTATAAATACCACCTCCCACACGAGCAAATAAGGCTTGTGTAGAAGCTCCCATACCAAAAGTAAGCATGGTAGTGGTGATGATAACCATACTCATATCGGTAAATGCTTTCAATACCAAATACCATACGGAAATATCAAGTAAAGCTAAACCTACAACTGTAAGTCCCATAACAGCTCCACTTCTAAAAGCTACTTGTAATCCGCTATTTAGAGATTGGCGAGCGGCGTTGGCAGTGCGGGCAGAAGCGTAGGTAGCTGTTTTCATTCCGAAGAATCCAGCAAGTCCAGAGAAAAAACCTCCAGTAAGAAAAGCAAACCATACAATTTTGTTTTGCAAACCGAAATAAGCCATAATGGCGAAAATAACGGCTAAAACAGCGAATACAATGATAACGACTTTGTATTGTTGCTTAAGATAAGCCATTGCTCCTTCTCGTACATACTGAGCAATTTCTTTCATAGTGTCAGTACCTTCATCACATTTCTTCATGCGATTGTAAAAGAATAAAGCAAATCCCAATGCCAAGAGCGATGCGATTGGAACAAGCCAGAAATAGACTGAAATTCCTTCCATAGTGTTTTTATTTTAAGTTTAACAATTATAAATATTTGCTTTTCGGAAAGTGATTTTATATACGTGTATAAGCAAATATATACAAAAAAGTTAAAAAAACTAAAGAAAGGTGCAGAAAGTTAAGATGTAATGATTTTATAAGGGATAAGTAATTTTTGGGAAGTGGGAGGATTGAGAGATAAGATATAAGAGATAAAAAGAAATTTTTTGTAACAATGGTTACGATACAAATAAATTTACTTTTCAGGAGTGGTCAGTTATGAAATCTTATGGTGCTGTGTTTTTGCCTGCTGCAGGCTACCGCGATGGTGCGAGCTTGATTAACTATTTTTTACCATTTGTAAGAGTGAGAATAAATATAAAATCCTACTGATCATTGTGAATAAATCACTTCTTTGGTCAGTAGGATTTTGTATTTTATACAAGGTAGAGAATGGGAAAATCTATACCTTATTTTTTTGAGAAAATAGCTTTTAGTGCTTCAATATTTTCATCTTTGTTCCAGTCTAAAAGGTAGCCTTGAAGAAAGATATTCTTTGTGTCGTATTTGGAAATTTTTCTTTGAATAGAGATTCCAGCACCAAGTGAAAATTTAGATTTGACACCAAAATCTATGGCAATATCATCGAGTTTTTCTGTTAAAGTATATTCTTTATTGAATTTTAAATAAGTGATTGTAATGGTAGAATCTTCAACGCATACAGAGGTTATGTAATATTCTGCACATTTTAATCCTAGGAACAAATAAAGTATAGATGGTGTGATATACAAAATTGCTAATAATTTGTCGGCTGAGGGATTTGGATTAAGTATAGAAAGAATAACTAAGACTCCACATATTAGTAATATTAATAAAATAAGTATATATATGGCAATGAGGGGATTTTTTATTACCTCAAGTAGTCGTTTACCCCAAGTGACTTTGTTAATTATAAGTTTATTCATATTTTTAGCTTTATTTTTACTGTGACA
>Ga0247610_10002144_pt1 | contig 23293 bp, 39 predicted proteins | sample 174DNAGHGhighgp2_FD_193483 | JGI IMG/M metagenome (GOLD analysis project Ga0247610, IMG submission 193483) | Sheep rumen microbial communities from Palmerston North, Manawatu-Wanganui, New Zealand - 1742 DNA GHGhigh gp2 | ecosystem: Host-associated > Mammals > Digestive system > Stomach > Rumen...
CTTCGTTGACTTTTCATCATCTTCCTTCTCTGGTCTACCCGCACCATTGCCACTTTCCGCATTATTTTGTTTGCGGTTAAGCACATCTGCATTCATAGTGCTAGACATTAACGGAGGAATAAATACATTAACTAAATCAAGAATATCATTTTCAAAGTATGCAGTAGCCAATACAGCACTCTGTGACTGCCCTAATGCTACCTGCGGTAACATTTTTGAATAACCTAATTGAGTATGTTCTTTATATTGTTTAGCTAAATCTTTATAATTATAGATTGTAGTAGGAAGAATTTGTGCTCTATAAGTTACCTTTTTTGGACTTCGATTATAAGGTATTAATAGAATATTTAAAAATGTTTCAAACTGTTGAATCAAATTCCACATTGAAGCCTCATCATTTAAAATAGATTTTTCAAGAGCAATATTACCATCAGTATTAAATTGCATCTGTGAAACGCCGGCTTCATTATAAACTGTACGCTCTACTTTCTCCAAATCATCTGTGGTAGTTGACGTCTTATTATCAGCCATATCCGCAACCTCTACATCTGCGAATGTAGTTAATACATCAATACCAATAGCTTTAGAAAGCATCTGTACCGCATTATTATGCAACTGCTGTGCTTCATCAACATCAAATACCAAATCACCATTTTTATCAATAGGCATCTTCTGAATAATGATTTTTAATAGCTGCTGTTGCATCTTGCGGCGATCGAGGTCTTGTGCTGCGTCTAAGTCAATGATTGCTGGGATAACCGCAATGAAAGGAGGAAAATCCTCACCATTTAAATTGAATTTAATCACAGAACCAACTTCAAGTAAATACCAACCAGATTCATCACCAGGAAAATCAGGTTTTAATTTCCCCTGTTTATAAAGTTTATATCCTTTTTCAAATTCTGGCGGAAAAACTTTTAACATTCTCATTCTTTGTTCTGCATCAGTAAACATATCATTAAAATATTTCATATTAAATTCAACTGCAGGCTGTCCATTAACCATAAAACGCGATCTACAATACTTAGGTGGCAGCTCTTGCACTACTACAGTCCCGTCCCGCGCAATTAAGTAACCATAATAACAACCATTTTTAATTACTTTTAACGCAACATCACCAAAGAACTTCTTCGCTTCAAATTTATCCAAATATGTTAAAACTTTATTAAAACCATCAAGTAACTTATCAGGTTTAATTAAATCAGAATAATAAGGAGTAACAAGCCAATCATATCTATACATATATGCCATATAACGACACAATCTTTGATAAATACCGCTAGTCTTGTAAAAATAATTGGAAATATCTCTCATTTTTTCAAGATCACCATAATGAATGGCTCTTAATACCTGCTCCTTATTAGCTAATTGTGGATTTACTCTACGAAGATCACCCAGTTTAAGAATCGCATCAGATACTGACTTTACTCCAACTCTAATTTTTGCAAAGTCAACAGGCATATGACCAGTAGCCTAACTCGGAATTTGGTAATCTTCAGTTCCAATCATATCGAAGCCCTTTTTCTTAATCTAAGCCATTCGATTAATCAACTTTAGATACCTCTCCTTCTTTAATATCCGGCCGCATTAAGAATGTAATCGTAGTTTACTCTTGCTTCATCCCAATAAGGAATAATTACTAAAGTAATATTATGATCTCGACAATATTCTCTTTTTTTCATATCATTATATTGTTGTTTTCTTAATCCATTGTATCCACCAAATTTATCTTTGGCTTCATAATGTTGAATTCCTTGAAATTCAATAAGAAAATCAATATTATGTTCATCATCAAAAACTGCAAAATCAAATCTTAATGGGCGACCAGTATTACTAACTAAATCTGGGAAAGAATACTCTTCTGCGAATTCTAATCCAGACTATTTTAAAATTTCTTCTATTTTTATTTCTCCTCTAGATGCTCGCATAAAACTATTTCTTTTCCTTTCTACTTTTATATAAAAATTTTATTTATATAATTAACAAAACTTGACCTTAATTTTGAGTAAAAAATAAAAAATCTGAAATATTTCTTTTTTTTCTTTTTCTGCTTAATTCTTCTTCATAGTCAATGCAATATAATCCATATATAAATGCTGAAAATTTATCTTTAGGCACACTATTATTACTTCGTTTAAGAATAATATTGACACCCTCATTTTCTTCTACAAGATTTAGCATTTGCTATTTAAGAATAGAGGTTAGTACGAAGGGCCTTAAATAAGCATTTCTTTCATCTATATTCATATTTTGCCCTTGTTTAGTTGACATTAATTTAGTTTTTGCTAGTCCCTAATCTATTAAAAATCTAATCTTACCGCTAAACATTTGAGTTTGTGCGTAACTATAGGCCTTTGTATTAATAGGAGCATTTGCTTTAATTAAAAATAAAACATCTCGCTAAGTTTCTGGAGTAAGATATTTTTTATATTCTGGATACTATTCAGTATTAAATACTCCAAAAGGTGGAAGATACTCTCCATCTGCAGTATCCTGTGCTTTAACTAAATAATCAACTAAGCCAATTCCTAACCCATTCGCATCAACCGCAATTCGTCTAGGTTGATACTTGTAATATAAATGTTTTATATGAATACATTGAGTTTCAAAATGTTCTGCTTCATATGTATAAATATTAACCAAAGTTTTATAAGCAGCCCCCTGTATTTGCGGCGTAACCTTAAAAACGCAAATCTCAGTCGTACATCCAACTCGACCGACATCAATTCCAAAGACATAATAAGCATTTTTTGAAGACCGCCCGCTATGTTCATATTCTGGCTGTAATAGCACTCTATATTTATCAAATTTTTCAGAAGAGAAAAATGCATTTTCTACATCTCCAGACCAAATACTTCTATACTCTCTATTAAATGATTCATCATTAAAAGTGCCTTGTAATCTTAACTGTTCAACAAAATCTTCATCCAATAGCCCAGAAATAACAGGCGTCTCATAAGTTCCGCCCATAATCATATATTCATCTGGATCCAAAATGGAATTAATCAAAATCTATATCAATTTGTGATATGCGAACGAATTCTTCCACCCAGCAGTAGTAATGTAAATCTGTGATTTATTAACATTTTCTTCTTTGTGGCGGCTGCCATCTGAAAGTCTTCTATCAACGTTAGTGGTGGGAATAATAACTTCATTTAAAATATCTCCATCAATGAGAACACACTACTCCATTAAACCACCAGTACGACGCTGTCCTCTAGAAGATTGTCTTGCTGCCAAAATATCAATGGTAGAACCATTTTTAAACACATATTTAACATTATCTTTTGATTTTGTAGATACACCACGATCCCAATTAATTTCATTATTTAAACCAGGGATAAGTTTACATATCTACTAGATCTTCGCGATTGTAATCGAGGCTGCTTGCTACTTACCACCTGTGGTTACAAACAAATGTGAGTTGGGATATAAAATGCATCTAATCATTAATGCCATCATAGATAAGAATGATTTAGAATAAGCTATTTATATTTAATATAATTCGTTAAATTATATTCGCATAAATGCGCTCTATGTTCCCATAGAGATTAGACTATATCATCATCCTTTAACTTGGAATTAAAGGAGCCTACCGCTTCGAGGAAACTTTTCCTCTACTCTCTTTCGAGATAGTCGTTGAACTTTTTATTTATAAGTAAAAGTTTTTCTTTCCGCTTTTCCTAACGGAGTATCTATATCTTTAGTAAGATAAGTCCAAGTTTCTTTTCGTCTTATTTTAGCTATAAAATTTCTTACAGGAAAACCAGTAATTTTAGAAATTTCTTTATCAGTATATTTATTGCTTTTTAATAAATCTATTACTAATTTTGCATCTTTCTCGGTATAATGAGAAAAGTTAGTTTTTTCTCCTTGTAAATAAGAAAAATCAGTTAATCCAGTTTTAATAGCATGATGTATATTTTCTTGTGGAGTCACCCACTATAAATTATTTAATGCATTATTTTCTTTATTACCATCTATATGATTTATTTGCAATTTTTCCATATTCTCTGTTGGCTTAAATAACATCATCAATAGCCTATGATATTGGATAGATGTTGTTCCGCCACCTTTTTTCATCAAACTAACTCTCATATAACCATTATGATTTTTACTTATTTTAATATAATTTCCTGTATTAATATTACGAATTTTACCCATGTCATCAATAACATAGCAATCTTTGATATCAGGGTAGAGATCGCTAATTCTCTTCTCCATAAAAATCTCCTTATAAATAACTTAGCTGCTGATAATCCGTTCTGGACTTCCCAGCAATTCAATAGGTTTCCTTTGTAGATATTACTATCTACACCCCGCACTTATTCTACGGGGGAATGTGGCATATACATATCGATGTCGCATAACATTTCTAAGAAAAATTCTTTGATAAAATAAAAAATTAAATGTGCTATTTTTCCCTTTAATAAAATCTACAAAAACATCGGGATATTCTCTAAAATAAGCAATTAAATTTCTTAATCCATCTATGTCTGCTAATAGCCGCTATTCAGATAAGCCTTGTTTTTTATAATCTCTATCAGAAGAAAGTTGTAATAACTATTTTAAATTCATGTGTGATTAACTCTTTTCTTTTTATATTCGTTATCAATCATTTTATCATCAAGATTATTATCATGCTCTTTCATCTCATTTAAAGTATCTTTGTATTTTGTAAAATCTTCATCTTCTAACTAGACATCATCTAATCCTTTATCTTTAGCATTTTTTCTATCTTTTTTCATTTCATCTGCAATTCGTTTATCTTGAAGATATTTTTCAATTTCTTGCGCCAAAGATTTATCTTCATAAATTAAACTTTTATTGTAAGCTTTTAAATCTAAAATAATTTGATCTATAATATCTTGAGGTTCATCACATTGATAACGTGGGATAGCTCCGCTATGAGATTCTACGAAATCTACAATAGCAGAAGCCGAATCAATAGCATGCCCATCTTTATCTTTATTTTGAGCTTCTGTAAATTTTGCGGATTTCATCATAGTATCATAAACACGTGATAATTTTTGATAAGATTCTATATCTCCGCAATCAATTGCCTAATTCATTTTTAAAGATGTTTTACAAATCATTTTTAATGTATCAATACGAGCCGCCCCTTGAATATCAAATGAATTCATAAATTCATTATATAATTGTTCGAGAGCAACCCACTGACTAGGACGATAAAGTCTTCCCCATTTTACTGCAAGATACATTTTATCTTCTTTATCTAATTGCGCTCCAGGATCAATAATTTCATTATCAGGTATAAAATTTTGCTCTTGAAAAGGATTTTTTGCATATTTTAAAGCTTCTGAGTAAGACGTTGGAGGCGTCATAGACCCCCCACCCGCATGTTCTCCTGTAATATTATCTCCCCATCTAGGTAATTCTTTATTTTGTGTTTCAGTACTCACTAAAGTTTGATATTCTGCTAAAGAAATCTTTCCCTAGCTTAATTTTACTTTTAATTCAGCTTCATACCTTGATTGCTCTTCTTTTTTTTCTTTTTCTTTTTGCTCCTAAGCTGCTTTTAGCTATTTTTGAATTTTTTGAGTGTCCGCATATCCATATTTATTCCATTGTTTAAGCTTCATTTTAGCAAGATATTTACCTATAACTGACATTCCATTCATTTTATAAGGATCTTTTGCAAAAGCTTTATCTCTTAACACGTTCCATTCTGTAGGGATATAAGGAACATCCATTTTTTCTAAAATCCATTCAAAAGTATGAGGGTCAAAATTATCTATATGAGCGGTTAAACATGCTTTGCAAATTTCACACTTGCTACCATCTTTATAGGTATAAAAATTAATTGAACCTAATTTTTTTCCGCACCTTTCACATTGACATTTACCATTAATATCTTCTTTTTGTCCTTTTATTTTTACCGTTGCCATAAAAAAATTTACACCTTCTTATTTTTTCTTTTTATTTCTACAGCTTTTACAAATACTGTACCAACCATCCTTTGAAGTCTTATTTTTTGTAAAGAAATAAGGATGAGCAAGTTTTACTTCATGGCATCGAGAACAACGTTTCCATTTTCCTTTTTCTTCAAAAGTATAATGCCATAGAATCCAATCTTTTTTTGCCACATCCGCAATTATTTTTGGAATTTTTTTACACCATAAGGATGATATATATTCAATAGAATAAGAAACATTATGTTTCTATTTAATTTTATTTACTATAGTTTTATTTTGTAAGCCTTCTTGTTTATATTTTATAATATCGTATAAAACAGGATAATCTTTTTGTAAAGCTTTATTAACAAGTGCATTAAAATGCTATAATAAAAACCACCAATCACTATTGAAATTACCTTTTGTGTTTTCTTTAATCTATAAATAATTACATAATAAACAATAAATATGAGCTGGATTAAAAAATGATATTAAGCCATCACTTTCAGGATCTCCTTTTTCATTAATTTTTATATTTTCATACAAATCTAAATCATATATATTTTTAGCTTTTTTTGAGGTTATATTAATGGGCGGGTTGTAGATATTTTTTAGTATATATTGATCTTGCCGCATCTAAATTAATTGCTTAGTCAATAAAAACTTCTTGCGGCCGCGTGCCTTTTTTTGTTGTTTTTCAATGACTTTAATATTTTCTTTTAACTATTTTAATCCAGGGGTGTTTTTTATATCTTCTTCTGTAATTTTTATTTTTGGTACTAATAAAATATTTTTATCGCCGCCAGTCATAAAATTATATATTCCATCTTCACCATTTTCTAATTTTGAAACAAGGCCTTCATAAGATACTTCTCTTTTATTTACAGTAACCATTCTATTGTTTGTTAATATAGTATGATTTTTTTTATTTTCTGGCGTTTCAGTTAAATATTTTGTAAGTTCTTCTAAATAATATGAGGTTAATTTCTAAGGAGGTGTGGTATTAATAATTTTATGAACTATTTTATTACGTTCTTGAGGATCAGAAATAGAATAGTCTAATGATAAAGGTTTATTTTTATTTATCGACTATTGTTGTGTCATAAAACCTCCTTTAATTCATTATAATTATATTATAACAAAAATTTTTATTCTTGTCAAAACGCATTTATAAGATTTTTTAATTGATTTTTTATAAAATTTTTTATATAATAATTAATATAAATATAGAATAATATAAAGGAAGGTAAATAATGTCAATATTACAATGTATATTATGTCTTTTTGGCGGCGGTGTGTTGGGGGCATTTTTAAGTTTATTAATAGCGGGAGCAGGCACTATTAATAAGCAGCGTGAATGGTATCAAGAGGGTTTTATGGATGGATATAATGAAGCTAAAAAAGGAAAAAATAATGTGAAAGAATAAGAAAATATTTAAAAAATGATTTAAAGAGAGAGATTTTGATCGCTTTTCAATTTAAAAAATGATTTGGAGAGGGAGGTTTTTATCGCTTTTCAATTTAAAAAATGATTTGGAGAGGGAAATGTGGAGGCCAAGTCTTATTTCAAAAATAAAAATTTTTTCTCCCAAAATACACCCCCCATATACATAAGCTACCTTGACTAAATCAAACGAGCCTTGAGGCAAATGACACGGGGCAGGTCCTCATAAATACTTCGAGCCGCTTGAAAAACAAACAAAAGACATAACTAAACAAACAACTGATCAACAAAGATGATGAAACAAATTAAATTATTTCATCATCTTTTTCTTTACTTAAATAAAAGAAATACAATAACATTGATTCATCACATACACTTACTTGGGCGGCGAACGAACGTTTGGTGCCGAAGCATCCTTTGTAAGTAGTGTTGCAGCTTTTTTTCTTGGATTCTGTCCAGCAGTTCATGCTTGACTTTTCCTATAATCTATGATAAAATATATTTATAAAAAAGCTAAAGGAGGGCAAAAGTAATGAGGGAGTATGTAATAACTGCAACCTTTGTCAATGGCCAAGTGATGAACCGCACAACAGCAAATCAATATTTTGCTCAACATCTAATGAAGATGTTTGTTAAACATGACAGGGTGACAGATGTGCGAATAAAGATAGTCAGAGGTAAAGAGAGCTAGACAAAGCCAGGTTGATGGCTAAGCCAATGAGATCAACACAACAAACAAACGATCAATGCAACAACATAATAATAAATAATAAGATAAATAAATAATAATAACAATAAAATAGATACATAGATAGTATGTAGGTAGGTAGGTAGAAGGGTGCGGTGGTGGGTGGTGTAGTACGTCACTAACTACAGAGTATTTACCCAAGTAATATCAGTTCTATTTGGCTAGTAATCACCGGTTGCCGCATACTTCACCGCGCTAAATCGCAACAGTGTTAAAGTATTTTATCTTCTTTCTTCTCTATTGTTTTAAATAAGAAGGCAAAGAGAAAAAAAAAGAAAACCCTAAAATTATTTTTAAAAAACGCTTGACTTTTTAAAGTAAGTATGTTATACTAATATCATCAAAGAAAGGAAGAGAGGTAAAAGTCATGACAAAGAGACAGATAAGGAGAGTAAGAGAGACAGTAAAGAACATTATATTGATGATGATAGTTGTTGTTATGTTCTGTTGGTGTTCATGGTATGAGACACACTATACAAGAGAAGCAACAGTGATTGATGTAACAGATAACATCATTACAGTTGTTGATAAATATGATTACACATGGTCATTTGAGGGCAATGGCTTCAATATAGATGATGAAGTCAAGTTGATGATGAACACAATGCACACTGATTCTAATATCTTCAATGATGAAATAGAAGATGTAAAGATGATTAATAAATAAAGAAAGGGAATGAATACCATGAAGATACTATACACAACAAAGGAAGCGTTCAATAGAGCAAAGAAGTTCTTCGATGCTTGTCGATACGAATGGTCTTATGAAGATCAAGGGAATGATAATTACTTAGTTACAATCTTTTATTAAAAAACTTATGAAAAACTATTGACAAGATAATCTAATTGTAGTATATTTTATAATTAAATGTGTGTAGCCGGGTCGCGCAGGCCCGCTGCGCGACGATTTTTTATTATAACATACTTCAATGATTTTTGTCAATAGAAAAAATAAACAAAAATAAAATACCATTAATCCTAAAATTTTGTGCAATAATACCATTGACTTTTTTATATTATGTGCTATAATACAAATAGAAAAAGAAAAGGGGACAAAAACATGACAAGCAAACACTGGGCGCAAGATAGACAAAAAAGGCAAGAATTAATAAATCAGATCGGACAGGGCAACATAATTAAAACAGTAGAAATTGACAGGCATCATAAAAATGGGCCTGAAATTCATCAAATTAGTGATACAGGAATTATAACAATTTTTAATAAAGCTTCTAAAAAAATGATAACTTGCTTAATAGCAAGGCCGTCACAAATAAAAAGATATTATAAAGAAAATGAAACAATTCCAAACACATTAATAAAAATAGCAAGGGAACATCAAAAACTTAAATTAAATTATGTATAGTTAAAAATAAAGGCTTTAAAGCCTTTATTTTTTTACACTTTCGACCGCTGAGCAACCGAAAAATTATATCACAGGCCTAATCAATTTGTCAAGAAGAAAAATGTAAAAAAATATACAAAAAATAAAATCCTATTTTGTATATTTTTATAATAAAAAAAATTTTCAAAAACTTATTGACAAATATTCATTTATCATTTATAATAAAGACAACAAAAGAAAAGGAGATCAAAAAAAATGACTTACGCTGTATACATGATTACTGAAGGTGCTTGCGGATTTGATGAAATGATAGTTCAGGGCGGATTTGCTACTGAAACTGAAGCAGAAGAATATATGACTCAGCTTATCGCTGATGATATGGAAGAGTACGGAGAACAGGTTGATGAAATGTATGTAGGTGAGGAATATTAATCCTCACCTATTGTAAAAAATTTCAAAAAATGCTTGACAAATATTAATTTATAACTTATAATAAAGACAACAAAAGAAAAGGAGATCAAAAAAAATGACAAAAAACATAATTAATTGGTTTAAAGAAACTTACAAAAAAGAGCTTGCAACTTATGATAATTCTTAAACTAATTTTAACAAATGGTTACAAGAAGATAAAAACAGACAAACAATCTTAATGAATAAAATTAAAAATAAGATGTGCTATGAAGAAATAGCAGTGGATTATAGTACTTCTATAATAGTAATTAAATATTATGAAAATAAAGGCTTTTAAAGCCTTTATTTTTTTACACTCTCGGTCGTTCAATGACCGAAAAATTATATCACACAACAATGCAGTTTGTCAAGATTAAATTTTAAAAAAAATATACAAAAAACAAAATCCTATTTTGTATATTTTTACAATAAAAAATTTTAAAAACCCCTATTGACAAATAGATAATTATCATTTATAATACAAGTAGAAAAAAGAAAGAGAGGAAATAAAAATGACATTAAAAGAAAAAATATACGCAATAAAGGTAGCTACCAAATTAAACGCAATCGTTCAAGACGCTATTAAAAATTTTGACCCTATTTACCTTTTAAGATATAGTGCTTTAAAGAATGAAGTAGCAAATACCTGTTTCAAAAAAAACTATAGCAGTAAAATTTATACGACATTTTTTACTAAAACATTAAATGAATGGGTCGAAGAAAGTAAATAAAGAATTAAAAAGGGAAAAGGCTTAAAAGCCTTTTTTCTTAAAATAATAAAAAAATATTTTTTAAAAAACATCTTGACAACATATCTTTTATCTATTATAATACAAGTAGAAAAGGAAAGGATGATTAAATCTTATGAAAAAAACTAAAATTGAAATCATTGCAGTTTATAAAAATGGTTTAATTACTGAAGTAGTTTGGACATATGACAATAGAGAAACTGCAAATTTTGAATTTGAAGAAATGAAAGAAAATTGTGAACCAAATTGGTTTTATTACATGAGAGAAATTCTTGAAAAAAAATAAAAAAACTATTGACAAACTAAAGAGTGCCTGATATAATACAGGTAGAAAGAAAAAAGAAAGAGAGGAAATAACAATGATGACTCGTGAAATGATGCTTGCCGCAATAGAAACCCTTGGTGCAGATGCTTCCCTGTGGGAATGTTCAGATGGAATGTTGGATGTAACTCTTGAAGACTTCGCAGGCTTCGATGATGATTGGTCTGAAATAGATCGTGAGTATGATGATGAAGAAGCAGTTGATGCTTTCCTCGAAATGCTCGAAACAGAATGTTCTTCCCATGAGGGCGACTTCTATGTAGTTTATCACTTTGAAGGCTTCGATGTTCGTCTCGGTTATGCTTCTTTTGATATCTAAAAGAAGCATTTATCCGAACAAAAAAATAAAAAACGCTTGACAAAAATTGAAATGCCTGCTATAATACAAGTAGAAAAAAGGGGATTAAAACTATGATGACAAAAAATGAAATGGAAATTTATGATATGATGATTGAAACAGGCTTTGCAACCACAGGAGAATTAAATCTTGCCAGATGTTTATTAGCTGGCACTTGGGAACATGTTTTAAATAGCGTTTGTTATGCTAAAACAGGTTATCATACTTTTTGGGATTATGTTTGGTCTGAAGATGAGGATGAATAATCCTCATTTTTTTATTTGTCGGCTCGCGGGCACTCGGGCGCGAGCCGAACATCAATTATAGCATAGCTCGACCATTTTGTCAATAGGAAAAATCAACAAAATTTTATAAAAAAAATATCCCAAAATTAGTAAAAAATAATAAAAAAAATTTTTCTACATTTTATATAAAAATACTTATTATTTTTTAGTAATATTTTTTATTGACAAATTAAAAAACATAATATATAATACTTATAGAAAAAGAAAAGGGGATAAAAAATATGACAGCTACAACAATCTGGTTTGATATGGACGGCACAATTGCTGATCTTTACGGTGTAGAGAATTGGTTAGGTTATATAAAAGAATCAAATGCATTTCCTTATGAAAAGGCAAAGCCTTTGCTTAGATTAAATGCTTTAGCAAGAGTTTTAAATAACTTAAAAAGAAAAGGATGTAAAGTCGGCATTATTAGTTGGTTAGCAAAAAATAGTAATACTGAATATGATAAAAAGGTTACAAAAGCCAAAAATAAATGGCTCAAAAAACATCTTGCAAGTGTTCATTTTGACGAAATCCATATTGTAAAATATGGTACGCCAAAACAAATGTTTGCCAATACAAAAAATGATATCCTTTTTGATGATGAAAAACAAAACAGAGAAAACTGGACAGGAAAAGCATACAATGTAAATAATATTTTGGAAATTTTAAAAAAATTAAAAAATATTCTTGACAATTAGTTATTTCTATAGTATAATAAAAACAACAAAAAGAAAGGGGATTTAAAAATGAGAAAATTAAATTATGAAGTAATTACAAAAAATGGTTATAAATTCAATACAACAAACTACAACAAAGCAATTAAAGATAACCGTCATATCAGTAAAATTTTTTTAACAGATGTTATTGAAAAAAAATCAGATAAACAAATTGCAAAAATCAAAAAAAGAATAGCAAAAATTTATTCTAAATACGGCATTACAAAATAATACTTAAAAGAGGTTCTTAACCTCTTTTTTTATTGCAAAAATCGGCTCGCGGGCACTCGGGCGCGAGCCGAACTTCCATTATAGCATACCTCGCCGCATTTTGTCAAGTGAATTTTATAAAAAAAATAACTAAAGATATTTCCCAAAATTTATACAATATTACCAATTGACTTTTTTATGTTTTTATATTATAATATAATTGAAGATAAGGAAAGGTAATACAATTAAATAAAATGATGCAAAAATTAGATAGTCTTTAAAAAATCTTCAAAAAACTGTTGACAAAACAAAAAAATCAAGTATAATTAAATCATCAAAAGAGGAAAGGAAATAATATAATGTTAGAAAAAATATTAGAAAATGCAATGAAAAATATGTTTAAAAAAATTATGAAAACCGCCATGGAAGCTCGTGGAATTAATCCTAAAAAATTAACAAACAAACACTTTGAAAATTTATGGAAAATTAGCAAAGAGACAAAAGATGAAACAGAAAAAAACAATAAATTAGAAGAATATTTAAAAACTTATGTTTTATAATTATATTAAAAGAGTTTAGAATAAAATCTAAACTCTTTTAATATAATTATTGTAAAATTAAATTATAACGAGCATTTTTGTTTATAAAAACGCGAATATTCATTATAACATATATCCCCATTTTTGTCAAGCAAAAAAATATTAAAATTTTATAAAAAAATTTTTCTCAAAAATAAAAATAATAAAAAATATAAAATCACTTGACATTTTTATAATAATCTGCTATTATACTTATAGAAAAAAGAAAGGAAGAATTAAAATATGAAAATTTGGTTTGATATGGATGGTACTATAGTAGATTTATACGGAGTAGAAAATTGGTTAGATATGATAATAGCAGAAGACGCAACCCCTTATGTTATAGCAAAACCTCTTGTAAATCTTTCCCTTTTGGCAAGATTAATGAATAAAGTGCAGAAAAAAGGCTATGAAATTTGCATTGTAACCGCATTAGCTAAAAATAGCACAAAAGAATATGATGAACAAGTTATTAATGCTAAAAAAGAATGGTTAACAAAACATCTTAAAAGTGTAAAATTTGATGCAATCAAATTTGTTCCTTATTGGTTTATTAAAAATAATGTAAATAATGGTAATGATATCTTATTTGATGATGAGCAAAGACATCTTGAAAAATGGACTGGAACGGCAATTGTCGCAAATAAAATTATTGAAACACTTAAAACATTAGTTGCATAAAAAGGAAATAAAAATATGTTAAATAAAGCAATAATTCATAATAAAGAACATAGGAAGCCTTATTATGGCAGTAAAGCAATAGATAAATCATGCCGTAATCATGGCGATTGTCCATGGTGTGAAGAAAACAGGAAATATAAATATATAAAAAAAGAACAAAAAATGCTTGACAAATTAAAGGAATGGCATTATAATAAAGATACCAAATAAGAAAGAAGGTGTTTTTATGACGAAAGAAAAATTAATAGAAAAAATTATGCAAGAATGTGAAAAAGATGGGGAACCTGTTACAAAAGAAGAAGCAACAGAAATGGCGGAAATGGAAATAAAAGCAAGTAATATTAAACATTATGAAAAATCTGATAAACCAAGAAAAGCCGCTGAAAAAGTACGTAAAATAGATACCACTAAAAAAAGATTATTAACAAGTTGTAAGGTTTTATTTGAGGGTATGGGGGCAAAAATTTTAAATATAAAAACTGAAACAGAAATCACTTTCGTTTTTGAAAATAATGAATATAGTTTAAAATTAATTAAACACCGCCCTAAAAAAGATTAAAAATATATACAAAAAAGAGAATGAAAAATTCTCTTTTTTTATATAAAATTACCTCTTGACAAAAAAATAAAAATCTGGTAAAATTGTCGTGCCGCAAAGGCGCGCCGCGGCACGAAATTCCATTATATCATATCTCGGCACTTTTTGTCAAGTAAAATTTAACTAAAAATTATACAAAATTTTTTCCTAAAATTAGGGCAAAATTACCAATTGACGTTTTAAAAAAGATATATTATAATATACTTGAAGATAAGGAAAGGGCAACAAAATTGAATAGGGTGATAAGCAGAGCCATGCGCCTTTTTATCACTTGAAAGACAGATAGCCATTTTAAAAAATCTTCAAAAAAACTGTTGACAAACAAAAGCGACTATGCTATAATAAAAGTACAGTAAAGGAAAGGAGATAGATAAACCATGAGAGACCCGCCGACATAAGCCCATTGAATTGAGTCTCTGGATGGGCATGAGACTTAGAAAAAAAATAAAAAAACTCTTGACAAGCTAAAAAAGAAATGCTATAATAAATATGTAAGATAAAGAAAGGAAGTGCTTTTTATGAGAGACCCCCCGTAAAATCCTCGTATGAGAGAAATGCGCCATAGCCTGGAAACCTTGGGGCGCAATGAATACGGGCATGAGGTAAGTAACAAGTTTCCACTACTTACCAAAAAAAAATTTAAAAACTATTGACAAATAAAGAATCTTATATTATAATAATGATGTAAGATAAATAAATAAAAAAGAAAGAGGTGCTTATATTATGACGAAGAAAGAAATGTTTGTTGCTATTCGTGAGACTGTCGCTGATAACGCAGAAATGGTTGCTTTCATTGACCATGAGATTGAGCTTCTTGACAAGAAAAGAACAAGCTCTCGTAAACCTACAAAAACTCAGTTGGAAAATGACGCTTTTAAAGCTGACATCGTAACGGCTCTGGCTAATGCGGATGCTCCTGTAACAATCAAAGAGTTGATGGCAATTTGCCCTAACATTGCAGGTCTTACAAATCAGCGTGTAACGCATATGCTTACAGACCTTCGCAAAGATGGTAAAGTCGCAAGAACTTATGTAAAAAAAGTTGCTTATTTCGCACTTGGTAATGAGGTGGATGGGGAGTAATCCCCTTCCCCTCTGGGCGGTCAACGGAATTTACAGGGTTTTAATCCCTCACCGCCTTCTTCTGTGCCTTTAACTCAATCGGCAGAGTAATTGACTTTTAATCAATAAGTTGTGGGTTCAAATCCCACAAGGCACATTCTACAAACATTATTTTGATTCCTCCTTTCTGGCAAGGACGTTACTTTTATTAGTAACGTCCTTTTGCTTTTGTCGTCGCGTGAGCGCACGCCACGCGACGAAATTCCATTATAACACAGATCCGCACTTTTTGTCAAGTAAAAAATTAAACAAATTTAAAAACTAATTATTCCCAAAATTTGTGCATTTTTACCACTTGTATTTTTTAGAAAATCTGCTATAATAATAATTGTCAAGGGGATGAAAAAGGGGTGAAGAGATACCTTAAAAGATTTCCGTCTGGCGAAAGGACTTTTTCAGAAAAATGTAAAAAACCCCTTGACAAAAAATATTTAAGATGATATAATTAAATCATCAAAAGAAAAGAGGAAAAAACAAAATGGACAAAAGAATTAATTACCTTATTGGGCTTGACACAGAAACTTGTAATGGAATTGTAACAGATGATAAACTTGATTTATCACAGTCTCTTGTGTATGATTTAGGTTGGCAAGTATGCGACAAAAAAGGAAGAGTTTATAAAACAGAAAGTTTTGTTGTATATGAAATTTTTGTGGGAATGAAAGACGTTATGAATTCAGCTTATTACGCTGAAAAAATTCCTAACTATTGGAATGAAATTGAAAAAGGACAGCGAAAATTAGCTAGTTTTTGGACAATATGGAAAACATTCAAAAATGATATGAAAACGTATAATGTTAAAAATGTTTTCGCCCACAATGCAAGATTTGATTTAAACGCTTTAAATAATACAATCCGTTTTTTATCTAAATCAAAATACCGTTTCTTTTTTCCTTATAATACGGAAATATGGGACACATTAAAAATGGCACGACAGACAATCGGAAAACAGAAAATGTATAAAAAGTTTTGTTTAAAAAATAATTATATGACAAAACACAAAACACCTCAAGTTAGATTGACCGCCGAAATTCTTTACAGGTATATATCAGGCAATAATGAATTTATTGAAAGTCATACGGGTCTGGAAGATGTAAAAATTGAAACAAAAATTCTTGCTCATTGTTTTAGACAACATAAAAAAATGGAAAAAAAACTGTTTGCTTAAAAAAATAAGGGATTGACAAATTCAATCCCTTATGATATAATAAAGACAACAAAAGAAAAGGAGTTTTTACACTATGAAAATAAAAAAATTTTTTAATATCACCGCCCCTCATTATATTTTTGATTATAATGATATTAGGGTTATCTTAACATTATTTAATGTTATTATGATTATGGTTTTTGGGTTATCGGTTGCCTATATTGGGTTAACAATTGCGGTTTTTGGTTTTATTCGGGATATGATAATTGAGGAAAGAAAAATCAACAGCACAATTCAGCATGTTAGCATGATTATTTTAAATTGTTATTTTGTAAGCTTAATGTAAATATTACTAAAAAAGAGAATAAAAATTCTCTTTTTTTTTATGCAAAATTGCCACTTGACAGCCATAAAAATCCGTGGTATAATTGACGGCCGGTGCGCGAGCGCACCTAGGCCGAACTTTCCATTATACCACACGCCGCACTTTTTGTCAAGTAAAAATTTGAAAAAAATTACACAAAAAATATTCCTAAAATTAGTGCAATATTCCAAATTGATTTTTTAAAAAACTTTTGTTATAATAATTATACAAGGTAAGGAAAGTCAAAGAAGTCAAAATAAAAAGATTTAAAAAATCTAAAAAAAGTTCTTGACAAACAAAAAGCCTTGTAGTATAATAAAGATGTCAAGGGGAACGGAAGTGGTGAGCAGGAGCAAACGCCGTGAATTGAGTAAACAAAGTTCTCGAGAAAAAGTTGAAAAACCCCTTGACAAAATAAAAAAAATAAAGTATAATAAAATCAACAAAAAAAAAAGAAAAAGAAAGAGGTGCTAATTATGACAAAGAAAGAAATGTTCGCTGAAATCCGCAACGTAGTTATCGACAACGCAGAGATGGTAGCTTTCATTGACCATGAAATCGAACTCCTTGACAAGAAAAGGACATCCGCAAGGAAGCCCACTAAAACCCAGCAGGAAAATGATGCTTTCAAGGCTGATATTATAACAGCACTTGCAACAGCAGATGTTCCTGTGACAATCAAAGAGCTTTGTGAGATTTGCCCTAATATTGCAGGTCTTACAAACCAGAGAATCACACACATGCTTACAGACCTCAGAAAAGGCGGTCAGGTGGCAAGAACTTATGTAAAGAAAATTGCATACTTCGCACTCGGAAACGAGAACGATGTTGAGTAATTATAAATATGGGTTTGCGGTTATCCCCTAAAACCGCACTGGGGTAACAAGCAAGGAAAGATGATATAAAATTATCAAATATGGGTTCGAATCCCATTGCCCCATTTTACAGACATTATTTTGATTCCTCCTTTCTTTTGGAAAAAGAGTAACCTAATTTTAGGTTACTCTTTTTCAGTTAAAGCATCGGGGCGTCTTTGCGCGCAAAGACGCCGAAATTCCATTATACCACGCTGCCGCACTTTTGTCAAGCAAAATTTCAAAAAAAAATACACAAAAATTTTATCCCAAAATTAGTCAATATTTTTTTATTTTTTTCTTGACATTTTTTTAAAAATATATTATAATAAAATTATCAAAAGAAAAGGAGAAATAAAAATGATAATTTTTTTAATAATTGTTTGTTTATGGCTAACTATTGGTATTATTGGTATTATTAATTCTAAAAAAAATAGAATTGATTTTGAAATGATGATATTTTTAGCTTTCTCTATTTTTATTCCTATACTGGCAAAAAATTTGCTTTTTTAAAAAAACCATTGACAAATAAAAAATAATTTGTTATAATAAAGTCATCAAAAGAAAGGAAATAAGAAAGATGTTTAATACTTTTAAAAATTATTTAATTTGTTTCTTAATTCAGCACACTTATCTTTATAGTAATGTTTGTTATCATATTGCAAAAAGAATACCACAGAAAGAAATGAATATTTATTATGAACAAATAAAATCATCAAAAGAAAGGAAATAAAAAATATGTGGGAAATTAATGCAAGAATTGTTGAAAATGTTTATGGCGGTTATGTTGACAGAGAAGAAGAGTTTTATAACTGTCCCGAATGTGGTGAACCTGTTTACAAATGTGACTGGGATGATGAAGAATTTGACACTGTTTTATGTCCTATTTGCGGTTTTGTGGAAGAACAATAAAAAAAATAAAATAAAAAAACCTGTTGACAAAACAAAAAATATATATTATAATAAGTACGTAAGATAAATAAAACATATACAAAAGAAAGAGGTGCTTACATTATGACAAAGAAAGAAATGTTTACAGAAATCCGCAACGTAGTTATCGACAACGCTGAAATGGTAGCTTTTATTGACCATGAAATTGAACTTCTGGACAAGAAAAGAATGTCAGCAAAGAAACCTACTAAAACACAGCTTGAAAACGATGCTTTTAAAGCTGAAATTGTAGCCCACCTTGCTAATGTAGATGCTCCTAAAACCATTAAGGAACTTCAGGCAGAAATCCCCTCTATTAGCGGTCTGACCAATCAGCGTATTACACACATGCTGACTGACCTTGTAAAGGCTGAAACCCTTGCAAAAGAGTATGTAAAGAAAACTCCTTACTACTCTGTAGCTTAACCCCTATAAAGTGGGGGATGTAAAAAATCCCCCACTTTTTCAAAAAAAGCTTGACATCTAACAAGGGATGTGCTATAATTTAATCATCAAGAGAAAGAGAGGTACAAAGCATGACGTACAATCTGAATGGTAAAAATATTCGCATCCCCGATGCCGAAATCGACAAGAGCATGAAACTGTTAGAAATTTCCCATGATGAAGCGGTTCAGATGTGGCTTGAAGATGAGGGATACCTTGAAAATGAGGTTGTAGAAGAGCTGACCGCAAAGGCAAAAGTCAATAAAATAAACCACGAAGCTAAATCAGAAAAGCCTCGTAAATCCGTAAAAAGAGAGCGGAAACCCGATGAAGAAAAGGAAAATCTCATCGAAATCCTTGCAAATTGTCTGAAAAATGCGGGGTTTGAGACTGAAATTACCAACAAATCAAAGATTATTGAGTTTAATGTTGGTGAAAATCACTACAAACTTGATTTAATCAAACAAAGACCGCCAAAAAAATAAAAAATCTGACAATTTTGACCGAAAATTCGTGAAAATGACGAATTTTCGGTCATTTTTTTGTGTAAAATTTCTACTTGACAACCGCAAAAACATGTAGTATAATGGCGGGTCGCGTGTGATCACGCGACCCCCGTGTTTTGTCAATAATTAATATTCAACAAATTTTTCATTAAGATTTTGTATAAAATTACAAATTGACTTTTTCCCAAAAATATATTATAATTAAGTCATCAAAAGAAAAGGAGATAATAACATGATAGTAAATGTTGTTAGATGTAAAGAGTGCAAGCGCAGAGGAACAGATGAATGTCCGATGTATCATGTTGAATTAGTTGAATATGATGATTATGGATATCTGGATTTACAAGACGTTATATATGACTATACAGAAGATAATGGATATTGCGATAGGGGTAAAAAAGAATGAAAAATTATGATTGACAAAATAATCTTAATCTGATATAATTTAATCATCAAAAGAAAAGGAGATAATAATATGGAAATGATTAAAATTAACAACAAACCTGCGTATGCTGATGATTATGAGTTTATTGTAGCAAAAAAATACAATGATGAATACTGGTTCTGGGGTGCTTACTCCAACGGCTTTAAAGCTGAACAGGTGGCAACTGAAATTAATGGAATTATCTTCCACAATGTACGGATTCAGGGGGTGAGAAAATGATTAAAGATTGGAATAAAAATAAAATTACTTGACAATTTTAAATAAATCTGATATAATAAAATCATCAAAAGAAAGGAAGGTAATGAAAATGGCTAAATATTTTATTTCCTATATGGTTGTTTACAGTGATGTCGTTGAGGCAGATAGTCCAGAAGAGGCGGCAGATATTGTTGCGGCAGAATGTCCTTATGATATAGATGGTAATGCGTCTATCACCAACTTAGAAACAGGGGAACATTTTGATTTTACATAAGAAAGATAATTGTTTGTAAATAAGGAGTTATAAAAATGCACTGAACCAACAAAATGAAACTAACTATAGAATTAATGAAAGAAACCTCTTAAACTATGCTATTATAATATCAGAAAAAGAGAGGAGCAAATAAAATGAAAAAATTTTACTGTCCTATTAATGGCTGGGATTGCCCTTATTGGAAAAAAGACGGCACTTGTAAAATGGTTGATGAAGGCAATGACCCTGTAAAAGAGTGTGATGATACGGCGCTCTTTTGGGATGAAAACGATGATTATTTTGTAAAAGAGGATGATTAAAAATCCTCTTTTTTATTTTTTAAAAAGCTATTGACAAATATTTTAAACTATGATATAATAAAAGATTATAAGTCGGGCCGCGGGCCACTGCCCAGGCCCGCTTCCCTCTTTCCAGTCCTATATGGGCTTTTTTTCTAGAACATGGGCAATACGTTTCCTCGTCCTATTTTTCCCAAAATTAATATCTGGCAGCGGAACTGGTTCTAATCTCATATGGCCGCCACTGCCAGATTTTGACTTGACAAAATTAAAAAAATATGTTATAATATAAAAAAAAGGTAATTTTAAAAACACTTGACATTTTTAAAAAAATATGTTATAATATAAAAAAAAGACATTTTTAAATCGCGCTTCTTTGATTTTTCTAAAAATTTTTGTTATAATATAAGTATAAAATATAAAGGAGAAAAAATATGGATCTATATGAAGCACTTAAAGCCGGCACCAGCGCTGACGAACTTATAAAAACATTTAATGATGATTTAATTAAAGCACAGAAACGTCTTAAACAAGAGAACAAGAGAAAAGAGCTGCTTGAAAAAAGTAAAAAAACATTGACTGAAGCTATTTATAATTATGTAAAAGCTTATTTAGGAGAGGATTTTAAAAAAGAAGATATATCTATTGAATATATTGATTCCCTATTGTCTAATACTGAAAAAGAATTAGACATAATATTAAAAAACAATAAAGAAAATAAAAAATCAAATCTAAAGATAACAAATCATTTTTTTGATGATGATGAAGTAATTAAACAGTTTTTAGATATATTGAAATAATGAAATAACCTAGGATATGCATCCTAGGTTATTTTTTGTAAACGGTCGCTTTTAAAATAGCATGGTCACTGGTGCCGTCTGGACTAACAATGCCTATTTTTACTATTCTTACTATTTTTACTATTCTTACCACCCTTACTATTCTTATTATTTCTATTATTATTTTTATTTTTATTATTTGTACTACTTATATCATTTTTATTATTTTATCACTTCTTATTTTTTATTATTTCTTCATTTCTATTATTTATTATATTTTCTATCATTTTTCCTCTTTATCTCATTTTTTATTATTTTATTTATATCTCTTTTCCACTTTCTAATATTTTAATATATTTAATATTTCATATTTTTTATTATTATATTATTTTTATAATTTCTACTATTTATATTATTCTTATTATATTTATTTTATAATTAATATTTACAAAAAATAATACTTAATATGATTTTCATAATCACAATAAATATTTCTTAATTACAACCCCTACCATCACAACAGTAAAAGCTAAAATATATATACTAATTTTCATAAACATTCCTCCTTATAATTATATTGTTTAAAAGATTTTATTTTTTTATAACAATCAATTACATCCCATTCTTCATACAAATCCTTTAAATTATCATATGCAACAAGCATCCGTATTCCATCAGCACTTGTTAAATACAATCTTATTCCATTCTTCAATAATTCTATTTGATCAATAGATAAAGGTAAATTATCACAAATCCCCATTTTATTGCGGCTAGATTTAGCTTGTAAAAACATAATATCTCCTTTTTAAAAAATTTTAAAATAAATTTTTTATTTTAACTTCAATATTCTCAAATTTTAAAATCATTTTTTAAATTGTTCCTCTCAAGAATGCGGTGACCCCTATTTAAAAATAATTTTACCCCTCTTTTTTTAATACTTATATTCATTTTTTTAAATATTTAATTATACCCCGCATTTCCTCCCTCTTAATTTTCATATCATTTTTATTTTATAGCGGTTTCGTAAAAAATTAAAAAGCGGTTTCACCTTTCTGTCTCCCCCAACCGAGAAATCCGTCTCATTTGGTCTGGCGAAGCCAGACCAAATAAAATCTTTTATTATTTTCCCAATTTTTAATTGTGCGACTAAAATTGGCAACTTTGGTAAAGATATATATAAATATATATATCTTTACCAATCTTATTAAAACCTGTCGTTTAATTAAATTTTGGGAATTTTATTACAAATAAATTTTTATATTCATTAAAAAAAACCATTCAGTTCTACATTCATACCTAAACACTTAAAATAAGACCCCGCCCTATTTGTAATAAAAGCGTCATTTTGTTCTAACAATCTTTTTACATCTCTAATTTGTTTATAACTTAATCCCGTCATCTTTGCTAAATCTGCATATGTAAAAGGTTGATTTTCTTCACATATTCTAACAGCTTCCCACACTTGCATTAATTGCGGAATCTTATTAAAATTCTTATGATTTTCATCTGCAATTCTTTGACATTCTCTCATCATATCAATAGAAATAGAATATTGATTTTCTAATCTTGCCC
>Ga0247610_10002145_pt1 | contig 23281 bp, 23 predicted proteins | sample 174DNAGHGhighgp2_FD_193483 | JGI IMG/M metagenome (GOLD analysis project Ga0247610, IMG submission 193483) | Sheep rumen microbial communities from Palmerston North, Manawatu-Wanganui, New Zealand - 1742 DNA GHGhigh gp2 | ecosystem: Host-associated > Mammals > Digestive system > Stomach > Rumen...
TATCTCTTACTCTCCCATAATAATTATACTAACTTAACCAAACAAAATCAATTATTTGTTTACTAGTTTTAAATAAGTGTTTCTTTTCTCTGCATACATGGTTTGTACAGATGAATTAAATGAATTAATATCACCTATTAATATTAAAGATTTCTTAGCTCTTGTAACTGCAGTATATATAAGTTTGTTATAAAACATTCTCTTAAAACTCTTTGCTAGTACAACTACTACATTATCATATTCACTACCCTGAGATTTATGAATACTAATAGCATAAGCTAAATTAAATCTATCAAATTCACCATTTTTATATACAACTTTATTACCCATAAAATCAATAGTAACAACAAGTTTTTTATCTATATAATTAATACTATCTATATATCCAATATCACCATTAAATACATTGTTATCAACATCATTTACAAGTTGTATTACTTTATCACCAACTCTATAATACTTATCCCCTATTTGATATTTAGTTTCATTTCCATTAAATAACTCTGCCATTAAATTATTAAGATTATCTATTCCATCATATCCTTTATACATAGGTGCTAATACTTGATAATTATCTATACTTATATTCTTTTCCATTATTTTATTACTTATTTCTTTAATATAAGACATTATATCTTCATCACTACTATTAATGAATTTAAAATCACTATATTCATCAAAATGATCAAATACTTTTTTATCTTTAATATCTCTTGCTAATTCTGAAATATAACTACCTTTTTTAACACGATATATTTTATTTAAACATTTACTTTTTAAACCTTCTGTTCTAAGTAAATCATATAATAAATCTCCTGGTCCAATAGATGGTAATTGATTCTCATCACCTATTAATATCAATTTAGAATTTAAATGTATTCCTTTTAATAAACTATCAAATAAGAATATATCTATCATACTAGCTTCATCTACTATAATTACTTTTTCTTTTGCCTTACTATATTCATTTACTTGAAAAGTTTCACTATCTTTATTCCATTTTAAAAATTTATGAATTGTACTTGCATAAGAGCCAACACTTTCACTCATTCTTTTAGCACTTCTTCCAGTTGGAGCAAGTAATGCTATATCAGTATCTTTTATATTTTCATAACTCTTTAATAAATTAACTACTGCTTTAATAATAGTTGTTTTACCAGTACCAGGACCACCTGTAATAATATAAAAATTATTTTTTAAAGCACCTTTTATTGCTTCAATTTGTTCCATATCAAAATTAATAGAATATTCTTTTTGATAAGCATAAATATTATCATCAAGTTTTTTATCTTTTATATTATTTTTAATACTATTAATAGCTTTTATATTTTTAATAATAGATGTTTCAGTTTCATAAAAACTATATAACATAACATAATCATTTATTTTAAATATTTCATTATTCTCATTTAATTTTTTTATATATGATAAAAATGTACTAGAACTAAAATTAGATTTAAAACACTTTTTCATTCTTAAAAATAATTCATCTATATTTATTAAAGTATCTCCACTTTCATAACACATATTATAGATATTATGTTTTATTAAAGCTTCTATTCTATATGGATGGTCTTCTTTATTATTTAACAAAAATATCTTATCAATCTTTTCAAAAGAAACATATTCAGTAAGTTCATAAATATTATCTTCAATTACATCTATTAAACTATTACCATATATAGTTATTAAATCTATTGCTTCTTTTACACTAAAACCATATGAGTTTAATTTAATAATTAAATCTTGATTAGTAGTACTATCAACTATTTTAGAATGTAACTCATATGCTTTCTTAGCATTCATTCCACTTACATTAATTAATTCTTCATAATTATTTTTAATAATTTCTATTGTCTTATCTTTAAAAGTATCAACTATATTTTTAGCAGTTTTAATACCTATTCCTTTAAACATACCACTACTTAGATAAAGAATTAAACTTTCTTCATCACTAGGTTCTTTTAATTCATATGATTCACATGAGAATTGTAATCCATATTTTGGATGTTCAACCATATTACCATATAAAACATAATCTAAATCTTTATTAATATCAGTAAATGATCCAGTAAATCCAATTACTTTTCCAATATATTCTTCATAGTCACTATAATTAGTATCTTTCACTCTAAAAAGTCCAACTTTATATGGACCACTATTACTTTCAAATATAATTTTTCTAATACTTCCAAGAATATACTTTTTCATATAGAAATATATTAACACAAATAATAATTAAATGTATTAAAAAAGTGCTAAAAAGCACTTTTAATTTGTTTGCCAACAAGCATATATTGTAGCAGCACTTGAGAAATAATTTGTTGGTGCTACTATGTTACCATCTTCATCTACTACTTTAGCACCTTTACATGCATTAACTACATTAGGTGTTGCAAGTGAATTATCTATTATATTTAATGCTTCAGTAGCAACAGCAGAATTCCATGTATCAGTATAATAACCTTTAAATTTTATTCTACTAGAGGCATCACATTCATAGTAACTAGTACCAGATTCAGGATTAACTTTAGTAATACATGGTTTATAATGTAATTTTGAAATTGTATTCATTATTGAAGCAGTGTTTTCAGAAGCAGTTGCAGACTTATGTGTTGAATTATAACCTATATTAAATACTTCCACAAATCTTTCAATAGGATCACAAGTCCTACGAGCATCGCCTTCATTAGCACATATTCTTGGTTGACCTATTAAGTTTGGATATTTTAAATTACCTTGTGTGTCTAGTGTAATTGTAAATTTATCACCTACTGATGCATCTACACCAGTTTTAATAGTAGATCCAGAATATAATGTAACATGATATGTTGCATCATTTTTATCTATACCATCATATATACCAATAGTTAAACTTGTTAATACACTATTTGTGTTATTACCATCTATTTGTTCTTTATTCTTAAATGTGCTTTGTTTATTATATAATCTTGAAAAACCATATCCTTCAGTAGTTACATTTTGATCTTCCATTATTCTTGTATATGTTAATGTTTTAACATAAACATTATTAGTATTATCTGATAATAATAGTGTACTATTAGAATCATTAGATATATCTTTATATACTAAAGAAGATGATATTCTTTCTTTATAACATGTACATGTTCTAGTATCAGAATTATATCTCATACCAATACAATTACCACTAATTTGACAACCATTAAATTGAACTGTATCGGTAGAACTTTTTTGTTCTATTTCTACATTTACTATTCCATTACAATCAGAAGTAGGATTATTATTTTTGGATAAATAATACTTCCCTGTTGGAACTCCACCTACTTCTCCCATTTTAACATTACATGTATTATAATTTGTAACATCTAATATTTCTAAAGTTCTTTTTTTATTATCTCCAAGAACTAATCCACATTTTCCACCATTAGGTTCACATTCAATAAATTTAATACCATTATGTCTAGCTATATCACTATTAATAACTCTAGATATTATTGAACTATATACAACAGCATCTGTATTAGTTGATACTGTTGTTGATTTCTTTTTAATTTCAACTAATGTTGCTGTTAACGAAACCATGACTATACTAACTAATACCACACTTACAATAACTTCAATTAGTGTAAATCCTTTTTTATTCATAAATAGTACACTCCTATTCTAGATAAATTATACTACAAAAAAAGATATAAAAAAAGGAATTATTTAAAATTCCTTTTATTCATCTCTCATTTTTTTAATCCACATTATTGTTAATACTAGTACTAATCCTAAAGTAGCTGTATAAACTTGAGTAATACCAAATGTTGTTGAAAATACTGTATTAATCTTTGGAGGAAATTTCATAATAGCACTCATTAATCTAAAACCACCATATATAATACCTACTTTTACTACTATAGATGCTACACTAGCTGGTATTAATGATGTTTTATTAAGTAAGAATTTAATACCTAGTATTAATGCTAAATTTCCTATCCAAATAAATGGTAACATAACTTTACTATATAAAGTTAATCCATTAAATAATATACCCGTTGTCATACTCGAAATAGATGGCAATACAGATAAAGCCACTATCTTTTTAGGGTCTTTTATTTTTAATGCACATGCTATTAAAGTTGCATTAACTATTGTTCCTATTATCATTTGTCTATTAGTACCAAGAATTGTTAATTGTTGAAAAAATGCTGGTACAAATAAACCTATCATTATTAATATTATTGCTACTATAGAATCTTTTTCTTTAACTTCACTTTTCATATTTATCTCCTTACTTTTCTAATAATTCTTTATATTTATTAATACTTGTATCTTTGGATATTCTTACTCTAGGTAATTTATATTTATTAGCTTTTCTTTTAACTTTACCACTATTAATAGTAAATGCTAATTTTACACCATTTGCTTTTAATGCTTCAATTGTATCATCATTATAATGACCAAATGGATATGCAAATGAATAAGTATTTCCTACTTTTTTTATAGATGTTTTTATATCATTAAAAATATCTTCATATTGAGTACACATTACTGCTCCATCCCATTTTGTATCTTTACACTTTCTTGTATGTAAATCATTTGTATGAGATTCAAAATCTAAATATGGAGCATCTATATATTTTTGCCATGTATCTTTCTTAGTGATACAGAATGATGTTACTGGTATTTCATATTCTTGAAATATAGGTAATGCTATATTGAAGAAAGATGGAACACAATCATCATCTGTTATTATAACACTCTTTTCCGGTAAATCTATTTTATTATCAATATAATCTATTAATTCTTTCCATGTTGGAAAATAATAATCTGATTCTTTTAAATATTTAACTTGCTCTAACAAATGTGTTTTAGAAATATAATTGTGAGCATTCTTTTCTCCTGGTTTTTCTCCTTTAGTATCATCATAAAACCAATGATACATAAGTACAGGAATACCTTTTTTATTTTTATTATCTACACTTATAGTTCTTTTTTCATTAGTAACATTTCCTTTACTATCAGATACACTATATTTTATTTCATATATTCCATCTTTATTAAAATCAACATCACCAGTCATAACAACTTTATCTGTTACATCTCCATCATAATTATCAATAGCAATATAATCATCTAATTCAAAAGATTTACCTTTTATAGTATATCTATTCTTACCATTCTTAAATGTTATTATTGGTGACTCTTTATCATCTACTTTAACCACTCTAGTTACTTCAGTTTTATTATTCGATGAATCACTAACACTATATGTTAAAGTATATTCACCAAATTCTTTATTATTAACCTCTCCTGTTACTATTACTTTATCAGTTATATCTCCATCATAATTATCTATTGCTTTAAAACCAGGATCTTTAAATTCTATTCCATAGTTTAATAAATATAGATTTCCTTCATTTAAAGTTATTATAGGACTACTTATATCTTTAACTTCAACATTTCTAGTAACTTTTTTATTTCCTACTAAATATGTTTCTACATAAGAACCAAACTTAGTATTATCAATATTATCTTCTTTCTTATAATTATTTAATCTTTTACCTCTATATTTAACAAATAAACCTGGATCTTGATAAACAGTATTAATATCTAATACATAATTTTCATTTCCATTTAGTTTAACATGATAGATGAAAAGAAAGTCATACAAAGTATAACCTATTGTTAATGTAAACATTACTATTATTACAATAGCTACTATTCTAAGTTTTTTATTCTTAAAAAGCTTGTTCATTATTCCCTCTCATTTATTTCTACACTACTATTATACACCAAATAATATTTTTTAACATATTAAAAGAACTATTTCTAGTTCTTAATAACTAATGGCGTCCCTGACTGGATTCTAACCAGCGACAACCTCCTTAGGAGGGAGGTGCTCTATACAACTGAGCTACAGGGACATAAAAAGAAATTTATATCCATTTAGGAATGTATAAATTTCTTGTAAATCCTTCTAAATATTTTTCATGACAAGCTATTATTGAATTAGCAATATATCTCATAATATCTGTTTCTTTTTTAGAAACCTTTAAAGCCACTAAATGATTTGATAAATATGTTTTAAACTCTCTATCATCAAAGTATCTTACTAATGCTTTATCAAGAGCAGTTACTTTTTTTAAATCATTTTTATTTTTAACATTAATACTAAATATAAATGCTTGCAATACTTGAATAATCTTATCACTTATAAGATCTAATTCAAAAAATTCTTCATTGATAATTCTATAATAGTTTGGACAATATTTTAATATTATTTTATTGTCTAAAAACTCATTTTGCATATTATTTCACCACGAGCCTTATTATATCATTAAATGTTACATAAAGCATCAATAAAATCATTAATCCAAAACCAACTAAATTTAAAGCATTTTCTAGTTTTTCATCAGTTTTTCTTTTAATAATCTTTTCTATTATTAGAATAAATATTCTACCACCATCAAATACAGGTATTGGGAATAGATTAATAATACCAACATTAATACTTAAATATGCTGTTAAATATATTAATGTTTCTAAACCTTGTGATTTAACACTATCTACTAATGAATAAATACCTACGGGTCCACTTAAACTCTTAGTTGATACTTTACCAGTAAATAATGAACCTAATATTTTAAATATAGTTATAAAGTTTTCGTAAAAACCTGTGAATCCATAAATAATTGCTTGTCCAAAACCTTTTTTATGAGTTCCACCACTAAACATTATTCCAAATATTCTAGATTCTTCATTACCTTTAGAATCTCTTTTTACTTCTGGTACTAAATTATATTCAACTGTTGTTCCATCAGCTTTTTTAACTGTAAAAATATAATTCTTTTCTAATTTTTTAGCAGATGCCTCTAATAAGAAATCATCTAAAGTACTAATATTTACACCATTAACTTTAATAATTCTATCTCCAGTAGCAAGACCTGCTTTTTCAGCAGCGCCACCTTCACTAACAGAACTAACTATAGGTTCACTTATTGGTCTACCATATAAAAGACCACTTATAAAGAATAGTACTATTGCAAGTAAGAAATTAAATACTATACCATTTATAAATACCCATAAGTTATGTAAAAAACTTTTATTTTCTAATATTTGATCTTTTTTAATTTTTCTATTACTTGGATCTTTCTTTTCAGCCATTGAAACAAAACCACCTATTGGTAGTAATCTAAGTGAATAAGTAGTTTCACTATCTTTTGGTTTATGTTTCCATAATACAGGACCCATACCAATAGAAAATTCATCTACATATACTCCACTCTTTTTAGCTGCGATGAAATGTCCAAATTCATGTATAGATATTATTAATCCTAATATTATACATAATATTAATATTGTTATTATTGTATTCACTTTATGCCTCCTAGAATAATGTTACTAGATATGAGAAAGCTAGTATTGCAAATATAATACTATCTAACCTATCTAATACTCCACCATGTCCAGGCATAATATTACCATAGTCTTTAACATCATATTTTCTTTTAACAGCAGAAAATACTAAATCACCAAGTTCACTAATAATAGATAATATTAATGAAATAATAATTACTAAAAATACATTAGCTGCAGGACTAATAACTGTTAAAAATATTACGCTTCCTAAGAATGTTCCAAAGAACACACCACCTATAAAACCTTCAACTGTTTTATTAGGAGATACTTTAGGACATAATTTCTTTTTTCCTATCATTGTTCCTACAAAGTGAGCAAATGTATCAGACATAATAGTTATAGTAATTACATATAATAAATAATTTAAACTCATATTTCTAATAATAATCATAAAACTAAATGATATAGATAGTAATAATGTAAAAGCAAGTAATTTAAATGCATCATCACTATCATATTTTTTTCTATCATATACTATTAATGGTAATGTACAAGCAAATATAATTAATACTATAAATTTTGGATCTAATACAAAAGTATCTTCTTTTATAGTTGATGCTATTAAAGCAACATAAGTCGCAAGTACTATTAATCTAACATATAAAGGTATTTCCTTTTCTTTTCCAAGTACTTTAGTTACTTCATAAAACCCAATTACACTTATTACTCCAATACCAATATAATATGGAATTCCACCTAATATAATAAGTGGTACTACTATAATTAAAGCAATTATTGCACTTATAATTCTTTTTTTCATTGTTCTACTCCTTTACACATCTTATTAACATCTTCATCAAATACTAATTTTGAATTAGTATATAATTCACACCATTTAGTATCATATGTTAATGTAACAAATTCTCCACAAGTTTCTTCTTCATATGGAGCATACTTTTTAACTTCTTCTGTATCATCTAAACAATAAGTACTATTATCATCAATAGTCCAACTATATTTACCTTTCTTTTCTACAAATGTAGGAAAGTTTATCAAACTATATTTTCCTGATTTAAGTTTTTTACCTTCATTTTCTACTTCTTTATACTTTTGTTTAGCATAGTTTTCAGCAACGTATACTGCATTTTCAACAGCACTATCACTATTCATAGTTTCAATTATTTCACTAGCATAAATTTCTCTAATCATTTCCAAATCATGCTTAGATATTTTAATACCATCCCCATTAGTATAATATCCATTTTCATATTCATATACAGGTGCACATATTGCATCACTATCTTTATAATCACCTATTGTATATGTATCATTAGCCTTACAATACCACATCCTATAAAAAACTGCATTATAAACAAATAAGTCTTCTTCTAACTGTTTCTTAATAGCTATTTTAGGATGAGTATTATTCCTTGAAGCTAAAAAATAATCTATATATACTGCACCAGCAAATACTAACAAAATAATAAATATAATAAATATAACTTTTCTAATTTTTCTCATATTGACTCCTAAAATAATTATAACATTTTATTCATAAAAGTAAATTATTTGTATAATTTAAAGAATTAGTTTATAATACTTACTTGGTGATTAAATGAAAAAAGTATTTACATTTTTATTGTTAATAACTTGTTTAACAATTGTAAAGGCATATAATAATGATTACTTTTCTATTGAGATACCTGAGGGATATAATGAAACAATAAATGATAATATGTATAAGTGGTCAAAAGATAATAAATACATAGCAGTTACAATAAATAATAACACAAATAAATATAATATAGAAAAATATACTGATAAAGATTTAGAGACTCAAAAGAAACATTTAGAAGAAACATACTCTAAAGAATTAAAAGAATATGATGTTAAAGTAGATGTTTCTGATGTTAAAAGAAATACTATTAATAATTATTCAGTTTTAGAATACAACTTATATTGGGATAGCAAAGATTATATTGGTTATAATATGTATCAAAAAGGAATTATTTATACTACAAAAAATTATATTTATACTTTTATATATAGTAGTGATGAAGAAATAAATAATGAAGAATTTACAAGTACAATAAATAGTTTTAAATTAAAAGATGAACCTATTTCTCATATAAGTCCTTTATTAGTATATATTCTTGTAGTAGGAACTTTACTTGGTATTATAGGTTTTATAGTAGATACAATAAGAAAGAAAAAAGAGCATAAGTAATTATGCTCTTATTATTTGTTTTCTTCTCTTAATTATTAATATTGATACTACTGTTATTATACTTAAAAAGAATCCTATAAAATAATATATAACTTGATCACCAGTAAATGGAACTGTTTCACCTGTTACATTTGGAATATCATTATTTGTATATTCTGGATCAAACTTTTCATCAGTTGAAACCATAGTTGGATTACCTCTATTTATCATATAACAAAAGCTTTTAACACAATATACATCATCTAATACTAATTCATTATAGCCATTAAACAATAAATAGTCATTTGTTATATATCTATAGAATTCTCTAGCAGATTGTTCATCTTTTGTATATCCATCTAATTCAGTATAATATCCATCATCATATACTACTTGTCCATTAACAACTTTATAAAAATGATATCTTGTTTCTCTTTGAACAAAAACTTCTGGAATATTACTTGGATAATATGTTGACCAATCACTATATGAAAGTGTTAATTCTTTAGCAAACACTTTACTACAAGTAAATATTAATACTAGAGACAACAAATATTTAAAAACTTTATTCATCTTCCTTACCTCCTTAATATATAATTAGCTAAAACTTTTTAAAACACTTCTTTTTTTATATGGTATAATCATTATGGTGATAAAAATGATAAGCATAAGGCATCAAGTAGATGAAAAAATAAAAGAGTATTCAAAAGAAGAATACTTAGATGGATATATAAAAAATGAATTTTTAACTGATGATGGTAAGGCAGATATTATTTTAAATATTAATAATAAAGATGAATTATTTGATTCTAGAACTAGTGGAAATCAATTAGATTTAAATAGAAGAATATATGATTATATAGAAGAAAAATCTGCTATATTAAATAATGATATTCAAATTAGTTTATGTATAACTGGAATAAATCTAAATCAAAATGAAGAAGGAAAAATAAAGCATATAATAAATGAGCACTACGCTATTGAATTATATAAAATGCAAAGAAAATATAGACGTTATAAAACAAGAATATTTAAATTAGCATTATTAGGTTTATTCTTCTTAGCTTGTTATGGAATTATATCTATTTTATTTTCATCAAAGTTTTTCTTAGAAGTATTTGGATTCTTGTTTTCTTTTACACTATGGGAAGCTTTTGATACTTTAATTTATACATTAAGTGAAATTAAGTTACATAGAGAAGCTATTACTCAAAGATTAATAATGAATATTAAATTTGATAAAAAAAATGATTAATTTAATTAATCATTTTTATTTGTAATATAAATTATAAAACCATGATATTATTATTGATCCTACTGAATTACCAAGTACCATTATAAATACATATAGTAATGTATTTAATGACCAAGCTTTAGCTACTGTAAAATATAACATATTCGCAACACAGTGTTCAAAACCACATAATATAAATACCATTACACACATAAATATACCAATATATTTACCTATTTCACTATTCACTTTTTTATAATTATTAACAGCTATATATATAAGAGCTCCACAAAACATAGATAATATAAATATACTTAATAAATTATCATTTAATTTTAAATTTGAAACAGTTACTGCTTTAGTAAATAATGAATCTTTAAATCTAGTTAATAACATTACACTACCTACTGCATAAGCTCCTATAAAGTTACCAATTAAACCTATAAATAATTCATATAAATAATGAATTTTATTATTTAAAATATAACCTATTTTTCCAGTATAAAGATTCATACCATACATACATACACATAATAATCCTAGTGAGAAAAAGAATGATCCAGCTATCTTATTTTCTAAACTTAGAAAAGCTATTCCACCTATTCCTATCATCATACCTGCATATACGCCTTTTATTAAATAATCAGCATATTCTTTATACTTTCTAAAGTATTTATAATTTATCTTACTCATTTAAATCGTCTCCATAAAAATTATAACATAAAAAAAGAGTTATAAAAAACTCTTTTTTTATTTTCCCAAAGCTTCTTTTATTTTTTGTTTAGCTGTCTCTACTGTTTTAGTATCTGGAACCATTACATATAATTGTTGGCTAGGATAACTTCTTGTATATTCATAAGAATCTGTTCCTGATACATTATATGTACTTATATCCCATCCTCTCATATCATCTAATTGCATTCTTACAAGAGATGTTATTTCATCAGTAGTAATTGTTGTTTCAAATGTTCCATCAAGTGATTTTAATATTTCAGAAGATTTAGAAAGAAGTGTTTTAGAACTTGTAATCTTTTCTATTAATTTAGAAATTACTTGCTCTTGATTTTCTCCTCTCTTTCTATCCCCACCTTTATATGCATGTCTTTCACGTGCAAAGGCAAGAGCACATCTACCATTTAGTTTATTATCACCTGGTTTAATCTTACATCCTCTATCTGTCCAACATGTATAAGTAGTATTCTTATCACTATAAACAGTAATTCCACCTACTGCATCTACTAATTTAGTTACAGCTTTAAAATTAACTCTTACATAATAATGAACTTTTAAATCATATAAGTTTTCCATTGTTGCTAATGATGTTTTAATTCCACCACTTAATCCAGCATGAGTTAATTTGTCTTTTAAACCTTTTTTATTTCCTATTTGTACAAAATAATCCCTAGGTGTATGAACCATTAATATTTTTCTTTCTGTTGGATTAACAACTAAAAGAATATTAACATCACTTAAACTTTTAGCTGGTAATTTACCACTTCTAGTATCAATACCACTTAAATAAACTATAAAGTTATCTTCTGTTACATCTACACCAGTAGCAGTATTTTCCATTCTAAATTTAATTTCTAAAGTATCTAATGTTTTAACTTTAGATTCAAAGTCTTCATAGTTTTCTACCATAGCATCATAGTTACCTGAATTAACAAATAATATTAATTCAGTATCTTCTTGTATAGCATATAAAGAATCAACTATATTATCTAGGTATTCTAATTTAACGCTAACTTTTTTTCCAATATTTCTTTCTAATTCAGCTTTATTATCTAAATCATCAACTAATTTAACTGTTTGTCCTTTTATATCTTCTAATTTTTCATATTTAGAATCTTTATTAACTACAAAATAATATATATTTGTTTCATATGTAGCACCCAAATTTTCTTTAAGGAAGTCCATTACATCATATAATTTAGTATATCCCAAATAACAACCTCCGATTAGTGCTAAAAACAATATATCATTAAATAGGAATAACCATACTCTTGTTCTACTATTATTAATAAATGCAAAGAATATTATTAATAAAAATAATGCTACTCCACCTAGTATTGCAAAATACTTCATTGGCATAATCTTAGCTTTATATATTTCAAAAGTAAGCATTCCTAGAGCAACCATTGCTGCTATCCAAATTAATGTACTAATAATTCTTAAAAAAATATGTTTTTTCCTTGGTCTAGCCATAATAACTCCTTTACTCATTAATAGATTATACCATTTTTAAAAAAATATAGCAATTAAAAAAGAGCATTATTGCTCTTTATTATTGTTATGATTATTATTGTTATTTTTTATTGCATTAACTATTCCATTTCCAGCTTTAAATGAATCTATCATTTCAATTGGTACACAGAATATTAATGTATTAGATTGATCTGAAGAAACATCATTAATTGTAGATAATGTTCTTAAATGTAAAGCACCTGGAGTTGTAGCCATAGTTTTAGCAGCTTCTGCTAAGTTCTTAGATGCTTCAACTTCACCTTGAGCTTTAGTAATAACAGCAGCTTTTTCTCTTTCAGCTTCTGCTACTTTAGCAATAACTCTCTTCATATCTTCTGGAAGAGTTACATCTTTTAATTCAACATTTTCTACTTTGATTCCCCATGGATCAGTAGCTTGGTCTATTATTTTACAAATAGTATCAGATAATTTTTCTCTTTCAGCTAATAGTTCATCTAATGAAACACTACCTACAGCATTTCTCATTGTAGTTTGAGCTAATTGAGATACTGCAAAATAGAAATTTTCAACTTCTAAAATAGCTTTGCTAGCATCAAATATTTTATAATAAATAACAGCATTAATTCTAACAGATACATTATCTTTAGTGATAGCATCTTGTTCTGGAACATCTACTGCTTTTGTTCTAATATCTACTTTTTTATAAGATTGGATAATTGGTAATACAAGATTCCAACCTGGTTTCATAATACTAGAAAATTTACCTAAATTAAATTTGATACCCCTTTCATATTCATTAACTTGTACTATACTTCTTAGTAAAATAATAAGAATTATAACACCTAAAACAATTGTTCCTCCCATAATAGTCTCCTTTCATAATTTATTATACTACAAAAAAATAGAAGAATAAATAATTATTCTTCTATACTTTTATTTTCTTCTGTAACATTCTCTTCAGTCTTATTTTCAACCGTATCATTCTTATCTATAACATTACAATCTTTATTAGCTTTATACTTACCAAGTATCAATCCTTTAGTATAAATAACACTAGTTATACAATACTTTTCTTTATTCTCTTTTATATATTCTCCATCTAATAAATCTTTCATAAATATAACAGTAGTTTCATTATATTTTAATTGTACTTTATTATCAGATAAAAACTTTTCACAAGCACTCTTTATTTCTTTTGAATAAGCTAAATATTCTTTATCTTGATTATTATATGCTATAAATATTATTACTAAGAATATAAATACAATTACTAAGCCTTGTAAAGCCATTATATTTTTAAACTTATTCATCTAAATTATATCCTTCTGTTCTATATCTATGACACTTTACATATCCAAAAGAAGTACCATTTGTAGTTATATGAGCATATCCTGTACATCTTCTTCTTTTTCCATCATAAAGTGGACTTAAATATCCAGCACTTATTAATCTATCAGCACTAACTATAACATCTTCTTTTATTCCATTAGGATAATGATTATTATAATATTTTCTACCTGCTTGAGATAGTTTACTTTCTAAATCAGAATAAGAATATGTATCCCCTTCTTCTACGCCAATATATCTTACATATTCATTTCCCTCACTAGATAATAATCCAAATCTATTTAAACCAAATGTCGCAATTAATAAACATATAATAAATACTATTATTATACATAATTCCCATCTAAGACCCCATTTCATTAAATACACCTCTCTTATTATTATAATATATTTATAAGATTTCTTCTATCTTTAATTTTAAAACTTCGTCTTCTTGAGCATCAATTAATTCTCTAATTCTAGAATATTTATATGCTATTTTTAATGCTTTTTCATATTCTTTTAACTTATCTTCTATTTCATTAATATATTTACCTACATAAGATTTACTAACATTATAATTATCAGCTATTTCTTGTAAGTTATAATCTTCATAATAATAGTTTTCAAAATAATCTTTTTCTCTATCTGATAATAATTCTTTATATACTTCATATAAAGATAAAATATATTCTCTTTCTTTCATTAGAACTCCTTAAATAATCCATAGATATATTTTTCAATATCAAATGGAATCATATCTGTTTCTTTTTCACCTAGTCCTACAAATTTAACTGGTATATCTACTAATTCTTTAATAGCTAGTACTATTCCACCTTTAGCAGTACCATCTAATTTAGTAAGAATGATTCCTGTAATATTAGTAATTTCTTTAAAACTCTTAGCTTGGCTTATACCATTTTGTCCAGTAGTAGCATCTATTACAAGTAATGTTTCAATTGGATTACCTGGTAATATATCACCAATAACTCTATTCATTTTTTCAAGTTCTTTCATTAAATTATCTTTGTTTTGTAAACGCCCTGCTGTATCAACAAGAACCACATCATATTTTTCTTCTTTAGCTTTATTAAGTCCATCATAAATAACTGCTGATGGATCTGTTCTATCATCACCAAAGAAATCTACATGTACTCTATCAGCCCATTCTTTTAATTGATTAACTGCTCCTGCTCTAAATGTATCTCCAGCTATTAACATGACTTTTTTACCATCATTTTTAAGTTTATAAGCTATTTTAGCAATACTTGTTGTTTTACCAACACCATTTACTCCTACAAATAAAACTACATTTGTTTCATTTTCTTTTAGAATTAGTTTTGAAGATAATACTTCATCACCAACATATATCATGAATAATTCATCAACAATTACTTCTTTTAAATATTCAAAGTCTTCTATATGCTCATCTTTAACACGTTTTTTAAGTCTATCTACAAAATCCATTACTGTATTAACACCAACATCTGCTGTTATTAATATTTCTTCTAATTCATCATAAAAATCATCACTAATCTTAGTATATTTAATACCAAGTACTGATAATTTACTTACAAAGTTATCTCTTGATTTAGATAAACCTTCTACATATTTTTCTGTTTCAACAATATCTATTTTTTCTTCTTTAGTTATCTTTTCTTTCTTTTTAAAAATAGATTTCTTTTCTTTCTTAGGCTTTTCTATAACTGCTTCTGTTTCTTCTTCACGTTCTTCTTCAAAATCATCCTCAGATTCTTCATCTTCAGATTCTTCTATTTCTTCTGGTTCTTCTTCTACTTCTTCTTCATCTGAAGTATTTTCTTCAACAGCTTCTTCTGGTTCTTCGTATACTTCTATTTTTTCTTCTTCTGTTAGTTCTTTAGCTTGTTCTTCTTTTTTACCAAATATACTTTTTATTTTACTAAATAGTCCCATATTCTACCTCTTCTTTTTTAATATATAATTATTCCAATATCTTAATTCATTTGGATTAGATACTGATTTACTTGAATAATAATCTACTACTTCTAATCCTGCTTTATTAGACATTTTTGAGAATTCATCAAATGTTGAATATCCAAAATATCTTCCTTCTCTAGTTACTTCTTCACCTACACCATTTTTCATAGCGGCATACATATATCCACTTTGTTTTAATGCATCTCTTGTTCTTTTTAAAACATCTATTAAAAATCTCTTATCAACGTGTAGTAATGAAGCACTAGCCCATATACCATCATAATATCCAATCTCTCTTAGTTCATCAAATCTCATGCATTTTACATCTAAGCCTGTATATAAACTTGCTAATTTACATAATTCTTCTGAACCATCAATAGCGGTAACTTCAAATCCTAGATTTTTAAAATATAATGAATCTCTTCCACTTCCACATCCTAAATCTAAAAGTCTTCCACCTTTAACATATTGTAAAAAGAAATTATATTGTTCTGACATATCTGCATCAACAGTCATATCAAAATATTTCTTTGCATTGTTATTATAATAGTCTAATGTATTCATAAACCCACCTTCAATCTAATTATAACTAGTATTTTGACAAATATCAAACTTTTTGCTATAATTATAGGCACTGATTTAACTTTTTTGAAAGGAAATGAGATTAATGAAAAGTGATAACAAAGAAACTTTGCTTTGTGCTTTAGGTGGTCTTGGCGAAGTTGGTAAAAACATGTATGTTGTTATGCATGAAGATGAATTATTTATTATAGATTGTGGTGTTATGTTCCCTGAAGATAATCTTATGGGAATTGATTATGTTCTTGCTGATTTTAATCAATTAAAAAATATGCAAGATAAAATTAAAGGTTTAATTATTACCCATGGTCATGAAGATCATATTGGTGGTATACCTTTCTTATTACAAAGTATAAGTATACCTGTAATATATACACCTAAAATAGCAGAAAAATTAATTAAGAATAAGTTAAGTGAAAGAAATATTGCTTGTCCAAAAACAGTTACTGTTAATGAGGATTTACATATTAAAACTAAACATTTTGATATAGAGTTTTTTACAACTACTCACTCTATTCCTGATTCATTTGGAATGGCTATTAAAACAGTAAATGGAACAATTGTTGAAACAGGAGACTTTAAGTTTGACTTAACTCCTATTGGACCTGTTGCTAATCTTGGTAAAATTGCTCAAATTGGCAATGAAGGTGTTTCAATATTAATGAGTGATTCTACTAATGCCTTATTACCAGGTTTTTCTAATAGTGAATCTGTAGTAGATGAAGCTTTAGGAGAAATATTTTCAGAAAATAAAAATTCTAGAATAATCTTAGCAACATTTGCAAGTAATATTTATAGACTTACTCATATAGTTCAAACATGTAAAGAAAATGATAGAAAAATAGTTACATTTGGTAGAAGTATGACTACTAATATAGATATAGCTATTGAATGTGGATATATTAAAGAGAAAGATATATTTATTAGTAGTGAAGAAGCTAATAAATTAGCTCCTAATAAAGTATGTTTATTATGTACTGGTTCTCAAGGTGAACCTTTAGCAGCATTATCTAGAATAGCAAATGGAACTGATAAGAGTATTACTCTTCTTCCTGATGATGTAGTTATATTCTCATCTTCACCTATTCCAGGAAATGCATTATCTATTAATAGAACAATAAACAAATTATATTTAAAAGGTGCTAAAGTATATACTAATGCTAGTGATTCAAATGTTCATACAAGTGGTCATGCTAGACAAGATGAATTAAAATTATTATTAAGACTTGTTAAACCAAAATATTTTATGCCAATGCATGGTGAATATAGAATGTTACTTGCACATGCTGATTTAGCAACTCAATGTGGTGTTGAAGAAGGAAATACATTTGTAAATAAAAATGGTGATGTTCTTGCTCTTAAAGATGGAAAAGTATATAGAAAAGGAACTATTCCTATAAATGAAATATATGTAGATGGTAATAGAATTGGTGATGTTGGTGTATCTATTATTAAAGATAGAAAAATAATGTCTACTGATGGTGTTTTAGTAGCGATATTAAATTTAGATATTAAAAATAAAAAGATGCTTATTGAACCAAATATTACTACTAGAGGTTTTGTAGTAGTAAATGATAATCAAGAATTAATAAAACAAATACAAACTAAATCTGCAGAAATAGTTAATCAAGAATTAGAAAAAAGTAATTTTAGTTTAACTGATTTAAAAAATAGAATTATTCTTGAATTAAATTCTTATGTAATAGAATTAACTGGTAGAAGACCAATTATTATTCCAATGATATTAAGTAAATAAAAAACGAAGTTTAAACTTCGTTTTTATTTTAATACAAATAACTCTTCATCTATGATAGCAAACATATCATGATCATCTGTAATAAATGCTGGATAATTATCATCTTTTCCTTCAATAGTAATATATCCTGCTCTATTTACATCTGGAAGATTAATTTCTCTAAATGATTCAACTACAGTATTTAAATAAGTATCTGAATTTGATATGTTTTCTTTAGTCATAAAGTTACTTATATATACTCTTTCAGTATATGTTCTATCCATAGTAACAAGAATTATTACATATCCTGTTTTAGTTTCTACTAATGTTAAACCATATGTATTATTATCACTTAATTTAACTTCACTACCTGTATTATTATTTTTTAATACTGGCATACTGTTTTTAATATATAAATCAAAATCATATTTACCTAAAGTTACTACTTCTGAAATATTATCTTCATCTAATAAAAGTGATGAAACAGAACTATCATATTTAATTTTATATGTTTTATATTCAGGTAAATGGAATGTATAATTATCTTCCATTTTAAATTCCTTATAATTATAACAAATATAATAATCTGAATAATCTTCAATAATATTTTCATATGGAATCATACTAAATACAAATGTAAATACTAATAAAGGTATTACTATTAAATAGAAATCTCTTAATTTAGTAGTATTTGCTTTTTGATCTGGGAAATTACATCTTTTTAATATTAATAATGCACTTAATATCCAGAATGCACTTAACATTAATGTAGATAAACTACTTACAGCTATTATTTTATTTGTTGCTGTTCCATAAGTACAATCTTTTAAGACTGATAATTCACCAATCATAATAGCAAAATCATAATATGCATGTAATATAATTACTGACCATATATTCTTAGTTTTATAATATAAGATACCAAATAAGAATCCTACTGCCATTGCATTGATAATTTGTAATATTGTTTCAAAAAAGTTTTGAGATGTAGTTATAACATTTACAATATGCATAATACCAAATATTAATGATGCTAATAAAATAGATGTTATAACATTCTTTTTAGTATCACCATATCTTTCTAAGAATTCATTTTGTAACCATCCTCTACATAGAAATTCTTCGGTTATACCAATCAATATACATAACACAAGTACACTAACTACATTTGAGAAAGTTAGTACTTCTGCACTATTTAGTTTTAAACTAGTAACATTTGTAACTAATACTATAGTTGAGAATAATATTAGTGGTGATGCCATTAAGAGTGACTTATGTAATTTTTCTTGTTTATTTGTAAATACATAAGAGTTTTTAAATAATAGCATTACTACTAGTGTTAAAACAGCATAGAATATTTCAAGTATAATATCATCTCCATATTTGTAATATGAAGCTATATCAGATAAGTCTGTTGAAATAAGCATCATAGCAAAATCTATTACTGCAAAGATACCAAGCATCATTAAGAAATATACAAAAATATTCTTTCTACCAATATTTCCATGTCTTTCTTTTACTTCAACTACTTCTACTTCTTCAGTTTTTTCAACTTTTTTTGGTTCAATAGTTTCAACCTTTTCTTTAGGTTGTTTTTTGGTTTTCTTTTGAGCCATTTGGTTCACCTCTTTCTACCTTTTATATAGAGTCCTACTACTCTATTCTATTAATATAATTATACTATAATAATGGTTTATAAACAATAACTTTTTAAAGCAATAAAAAAAGTCCTAAATAGGACTAATCTACTTAATGGTGGAGGATGTGGGACTTGAACCCGCGACCTCCTGCGTGCAAGGCAGATGCTCTAGCCAACTGAGCTAATCCCCCACTAGGTAGGCACTTGAAATTAATCAAGCATATAAATATTACCATATAAAATCCCATTAAGTCAAGCAAAAACTGCTATTTTATTAAAATATTCATTAACTCTAAACCTATTTTTATAGCATCATGTCTAATGATTTCACCATCCATTTTTATTAATGGTTTTTCAATATTATTAATTTTAATATTCTTTTCATCAACTTCTACTAAATCTTTTTGTTCTAAAGTCATATATTTCTTTAATAATTTTTTAGATACTTTTTGACTATTAGTAATTACTGTATCTATTTTTCTTTCTCCTAAATAACTATTAAGTAATTTTAAGTGATCACTTACTCTAAAATCATCTGTTTCACCAGGTTGAGTAAATAAATTACATACATATATAATCTTTGCATTACTTTGATCTATAGCATTTGTTATTTTTTTACTTAATAAGTTTGGAATAACACTTGTATATACACTACCCATGCTTAAAATAATAGCATCAGCATCTTTAATTTTATTTACAACTTCCTTATTTATTTTAGGGCTCTTTTTATAATAAACTCTTTTAATCTTTTTAGGAGATTCAGTAATATTATGTTCTCCTTCAACTATACTACCATCTTCCATTTCTCCCATAAGAGTTACATCATCATCTGTAAGTGGTAAAACTGTTCCTTTCATATTAAGGATTTTATCTAATTGCTTTATACCAGATGACATATTTCCACTTATTTCAGATAAAGCTGTTAATAATATGTTACCAACTGTATGTCCTTCAAAATCTATACCGTTTTTAAAACGATAATTACACAATTTATCAACAATATCATCTGTTTCTGATAATGCAATTATTACCCTTCTTAAATCTCCCATTGCTGGAACACTAAAATCTCTTCTTATTTTTCCTGTAGAGCCACCATCATCACATACACTAACTACTGCTGTAATATCAAATGGAAATTTTTTTAATCCATTTAATAATATTGATTGACCAGTTCCCCCACCTAAAACAACTATCTTATTATTCATATTTACCCCCTAACATAATAAGCATAATACTCTTCATAACATAATCCTTCATCACTCATCTTTTGAGCTACTTCTTCTCCAACATATCTAAATTTCCAAGAAGATGCTTTATATAAAGTTAAATCTTCTTTTTCTTCAGTATGTCTTAATATAAAACCATAATTCTTAGCATTATTAATTAACCAATTATATGCTTCACTTTCTAATTTATTTCCTTGAACATTATAAATATCAAAATCCAATGTTAAACCAGTTTGATATTCTGAATGTCCAGGTCTTGCTACTACTTCATCAGCTTCTCTAGTACCGTGTGTATTAACATAATTCTTATATATTCTATCCTGTGTATCAAATGAACGATATCCACTAGATACTATTATTGAATATCCTGCTTCTTTAGCATCATCAATTAATTCTTCTACTTTGTCTAATATACTTTCACTTATCTTTACACCATTATACGCATATTTTACAGGTACACTTACTAAGTCTTCTGGTTCATATTCTCCTAATGAATAAATTCTATTTACAATCATTAATTCTTCTTTTGTAATATCTGTTTGCCTTTCATTTTCAATCCATTCAATATTAGCCTCTGTATTAATAATAGAAACTATCTTTTTATTATCCATTTTTTTATTATCTTTTTTATAATCTAAGTATTTTTCTAAATTATCAAATATAAAGTATTTTTCTTTAGAAAAGTCATCAATATATTCATTATATTTCATCTTCATAACTTTATCTATTTCTTCACTAGATAATTTATCTTGTAATACTTCTATTTCTGATAATTGATAACCAAGTTGCAACATTTTATATTCTAGAGATTCTTCATATTTCTTTTGGTTAACATACTTAACAATTACAAATACGATTATTATAATCGCTAATATAAACATTGTAAATCTATAATAATTAAATTTTTTAACAACCATAATTATTCACCATTATTATTTTATCAAATTATTATTTTTTATACAAACTTTCCAAAATAAAACGTCTTATATAAGACGTTTATTTGTCATAACCAAAATCTTCTTCATCAAGTTCTTTTTCATCCTTTTTGATAATAGCATGTGCCCCTAGAGCTAGTGCTCCAACTGCTAAACCTACTCCTGATGCTATACCCATTGCTTTTACTCCGGTACCTGGTTTTGGTTGTGCAATTGTTTGTTCAGCTTCTGGAGTAATCTCAACAACTGGTGGTTTTTGAATTTCAGGTTCATAATATTCATTATGGCCTGTATCAACAATTGGTTCATCTATTTGATTTTGTATTATTTCATCTTGATTTTCTATTATTATTGGTTCATCAGGATTTACTAATGGATCAACATAAGAATTTGTTGGTTTCTTATTATATCCTCCAGAAGACATTCTAACTACTTCTGGTTCATCTTTTATTTCAATAATTGGTGGTTGTGTATCTGGTATTACAATGTCATCATCTGAAACAGTTGGTCTTGTTGTTGGTGTTGGTTTTTCAGTTTCCCTTCTTGGTTCAGTTGGTGCCATTGTTGGTACTTCAATTGGTTTAGTTTGAATTTCAGTAGTATGTTCTGGTTCTCTTTCAGTATTTCTACTTGGAGTAGATGGTGTACTTGCTGGTCCTCCTGGACTTGGGTTTCCTGGATTAGTTGGTCCTCCAGGATTACTTGGATTGCTTGGAGTCTTATCAGGGTTATCATTCTTATCTTCCCCATTATCTCCAGCTTTATCAGTTTCTGGATTCTTTTCTGTTCCATCTGGATTAGTTGTATCTGCTTTTGGCACTGAATTTGTTTGATTATAATAATCATCTACTAATTTTTTATAATCAACATCTGTATTTATTCCATAGTTAGATAAATCTAAACTGAAA
>Ga0247610_10002146_pt1 | contig 23276 bp, 13 predicted proteins | sample 174DNAGHGhighgp2_FD_193483 | JGI IMG/M metagenome (GOLD analysis project Ga0247610, IMG submission 193483) | Sheep rumen microbial communities from Palmerston North, Manawatu-Wanganui, New Zealand - 1742 DNA GHGhigh gp2 | ecosystem: Host-associated > Mammals > Digestive system > Stomach > Rumen...
AAGCGCATGAATATGTGGACAATTTCAAATTGCCTAAAAAGGCAAAAAGAGTTATTTTTTGAATTAGGAGTTCCGTTAACTATCGAAGAAATTTTGCATACCTAAAAAACCGGAATTCTGTGTCTAATGACTTGGAGCGTCGTATTACTTTTATATTGCGTATTCAAACAATGTGAAAATTCTCTGAATCATGTGTAAGAATATGTGATAAAGATTTCGATTATATAGTTGACTTTACAGTAATAGTATGGTATAATAATGGCAGAGCAAAAAGCTCGGATGCAGAGCATTAGTTCTGCAAAATGCAGTGAGGCCTACTGGATGTTTATACATCAGAGTGGCACCGATAAAAGCAGTGAGGCCTACTATGAGTGGCACCGATAAAAGCGGTGAGTCCTACCGTTAAGTGGAATTTATTTCGAGGCTGTGGCGAAAGTCACAGCCTTTGTGCTTTGAAGGAGAAATATGAAGCAAGAAAGATTAAAATTATACACTATTGATTTAAAATATGTAAGGAACCTTGCAAATGTTGATCGTAATGTCATGTCAACATCACCACAGGTTGGTAAGAGTACTCGACCTTTTGTAGGAATTATAATTATTTGTGAAGATAAACAATATTGTGTTCCACTTAGTTCACCTAAGCAAAAGCATTACTCTATGAAAAATGATTCTGATTTCACTAAGATTTTAGACGGAGATAAATTGTTAGGCGTTCTGAATTTTAATTGTATGATTCCCGTTAATGAGCAGGTGATCAGAAAAATAGATATGAAGATTAGCGCTTCGGATAATGCAAACACGATTAGCTATAAGAAATTGATGGCGAAGCAGATTTCTTTTTGTCAGAAAAATCAAGATGCAATTGTACGAAAGGCAAATAAGCTTTATGAACTTATAGTATGTAATAAAACATCTGTGAAATTGAAAAAAAGGTGCTGCGATTTTAGGAGACTGGAGACAGTACTTGAAAAGTATTTATCAAAAGGAAATAGATAACAAAACTGCAAAATATAATAACAGCCGCCCGATTTTTGAGGCGGCTGTTTTAGCTGTTACGGGGTTTTTTCCCTGTTTATTCTGATATTTGTGATCGCACACTGGTCGCCGGTCAGAGCGACAAACACATAGTCTACGCCGTCCGGAAGGGTGGTGATGTTTTTGATAAACACACCGAGATTGCTTGTGGTCACGGTTATCGTGTTACCTGACTTTTCGAATGATACGGATGTATCGTAGCCAGCCTTGTTGTATTCCTTCCATGCCTCCCAGCCGCTGAATGAATCCTGGACATTTACGATAAGGTCGTTTTTAGCGTCACTGTCTGATTCCCAGTTTTCACCGTCGAGTCGTATAAGTGCGTATTCCTTGTAGTTTACTCCGTTTATCTGGCCGTCGTCGGAACTGAATACGACCATATACGGGCAGTGCCATACAAGACGTGCTGTAGGAAGACTCATTGTGTGGAAACTGATGACCATTTTTTCAGGTATCCTGATACCATCGGTCGCAGCTGAACGGAAGCCGTCAACCTGCAGATTAGGTATATCTCCGGCAGGTACATTAATAAAGCTTACTTCTTCCGCTATTCGTTTGATGTAGTCGTTTGAAACCTGTTCTTCAGTTTTTACCACGCTTACGCTGCTCAGACGGCAGTGCTCACCGGTGAGTACCAGATATGCGTAGCGTGTGCTGTCCGGAAGGGCAGTCGTTATTTCGATCTTCCGTTTTCGGCTCAGTATGTTTACAAGTACATGGTCACGGACTTTGACGGCCTGTATTCTGAACTCATTCTCGTTAATGATGTCCATGCCGTCATTAGTGTAGTTTGTCTGCATCTTCCTTGCGCCTTTTGTGGCCGTTTTGCCGTCGAGCCAGATCTCACCGTATTCGAAGTACAGCAGTTCCTTGGCTTCCTTTTCATCGTCGTCGTGAACTCTTCCGTCAAGGGAATCGAACAGTACGAGTGACGGAACAGGAGTATGCGAAGGTTCATCGGGATTTACCGTTATACATATTGTAGTCATGCACTGGGTAAGAAGAATACCTTCGGAGTACTCGCTGCGGTAATCGCCGACAACAAGTTCGTTTTTGCCGGCAAGCTCGCTTACTGCTTCACGTTCCTTCATTTCATATTCCGAATCGAGATCGATCAGATGCTGCATGGCCTTTGCAAATTTCGGGTCAAACTGCGTTCCGGAACCCTTTACGATCTCTTCACGTACAAGATCCTGCGGAATAGCAGCACGGTAGCTTCGGTTTGATGTCATTGCATCGTATGCGTCAGCAACTGCGATGATCCTTGCTATTTCAGGAATGTCATCACCCTTGAGTTTTTCCGGATATCCTCTGCCGTCGTATCGTTCATGATGATAATGGGCACCTATACTCAGGTAAGGGAATTCGTTGATACTTGAAAGAATATTGTTTCCTTTTAAAGGGTGCTGCTTTATCAGTTCGTATTCCTCGTCAGTAAGCTTTCCGTTTTTGTTTATGATGCCAAGCGGTATTCCTACCTTGCCAACGTCATGCAGAAGGGCAGTGTAGTAGATCTCGCGGCATTCATCATCATTTTTGCCTGCAAGTTTTGCTATTCGCTCGGAATACTCGGCAACACGGGTGGAGTGACCCTGAGTGTATTTGTCCTTCGCATCGATAACCTGAGCGAATGCCTCAATAACTTCACGCAGCAGTTTCTGGTCGTGCTTCTGCTGCTTGATGAACTCGTCGTATATGATATCTTTTCTGTTCTGAACAAGCAGTCTGTTGCTTATCAGAATGAATCCTGCGAGAAAAAACGATGAAATACCGATCATCAGGAACATGAAGCGTTTTCTGTAGTAGTATATTCCGCGCATTGAAATGTCGGCACCGGCATATGCAACGCATTTTCCTGATGAATCGAATATCGGCTGATACTTTGTCATAAGCCAGCCGTACTTGCCTTTTGATTTCACGATGCCGAATTCTTCGCCCGCCAGCATAGCCGGAACATATTTTTTAAAGCTGTCGTCAAGTGCCTCTCTGCTTCCGAGAACGGAAGATGATATTTCAGGCAGTTCATCGTATTTCTTAAGGTCCTTGTCTTCTGTTTCAAGGTCGAAAACGACCCGGCATCCTTCTTCATTTATCTGATAAATATAAAGGTACTGAAGAGACGGCGTATTGTTGATAACACACTGAAGAGTATTCTTTGTCGCTTTGTATTCTTCATCAGCTCCGTTTTCGAGCCAGAAATCTATTTTATCAGCGTTTACCAGCTCTGCAGCCAGTTTTGCAGATTTTGTTATTGTTTCAGCTCTTACAAGTCTGGTCGATCTTCCGAAATACATTACGCTTGAATAAACGTCCGCGCCTACAGTGAGAGCGGCCAGAAGTATAAGTATTACGGTGAGTCTGAAACTCTTTTTATTACGGTCTCCTTTAAGTTTTTCAAAGTTCATTTATTTTACACCCCTTGAACTCTGCTCATATTTATTTCCATGTTCCCCGCATGGATTAACATCATATAAAATAGTGTATTATTTCAGTTTGCTAATAATATAATTTTATCAGATTACAATGAAAAATGCAATATATGAACAGTGTTTTTTGTAAAATGTATTCCACACGGTAATACCGCCTGATGACGGCTTTCTTTATTACTTTGGTTATAGGAAAAACCTATAACCGGCTATGGAATATTTGCATTGGACAAACCCTACCGTTCTGATATATAATATAGACATAGCAAAGAGGAACACACTTAAAACTAAGGAACAGCGTTCTTTAAGATAGTAAGTACCGGTTAGCAGGAAAGCTTTTATCCGGACTGACCGGTGTTCCACATAAATAAAAACAGAATAATATTTAATTCAGGAGGAAATCATCATGGCAAACAATAAATTACACTTTGAGACATTACAGCTTCACGTAGGTCAGGAACAGGCAGATCCTGTTACAGATGCAAGAGCAGTACCTATTTATGCTTCAACTTCATACGTATTCCACGACTCGCAGCATGCAGCAGACCGTTTTGGCCTTAAGGATGCCGGCAACATCTACGGAAGACTTACAAATCCTACACAGGACGTTTTTGAACAGAGAATAGCAGCTCTCGAAGGCGGTGCAGCTGCTCTTGCAACAGCTTCCGGTGCAGCAGCTATTACATATACGATCGAAGCTCTTGCAAAGGCAGGCGAAAACATCGTAGCATCAAATACAATCTACGGCGGTACATATAATCTTCTCGAACATACACTTCCTCTTTACGGAATAAACACAAAATTCGTTGATCCTTCAGATGAAAGCTCATTTGAAAAGGCTATCGATGCAAACACAAAGGCTCTTTACATTGAAACACTCGGTAACCCTAATTCAAATGCGATCGACATTGAAAAAATCGCAGCTATCGCTCACAAACACGGTATTCCGCTTGTAGTTGACAATACATTCGCAACACCTTATCTCGTTCGTCCTATCGAATACGGCGCAGATATCGTAGTTCACTCAGCAACAAAGTTCATCGGCGGTCACGGTACAGCCATCGGCGGCGTTATTGTTGACAGCGGTAACTTCGACTGGAAGAAGTCAGGCAGATATCCGTGGATCTCAGAGCCAAACCCAAGCTATCACGGCATAAGCTTTGCTGATGCTGTAGGCCCTGTTGCATTTGCGATTTACATTCGTGCTATACTTCTCCGTGACACTGGTGCCACACTTTCACCGTTCCACGCATTCATCTTCCTTCAGGGACTTGAAACACTTTCACTTCGTGTTGAACGTCACACATCAAATGCTCAGAAGATAGTTGAATATCTTGCAAAGAATCCGCAGGTTGAAGCTGTTCACCATCCTTCACTGCCTTCAGAACCAAGCCATGAGATCTATAAGAAGTACTTCCCGAACGGCGGCGGCAGCATATTCACATTTGACATCAGGGGAACTGAAGATGACGCAAAGAAGTTTATCGATAACCTCGACATCTTCTCACTCCTCGCAAATGTTGCAGACGTTAAGTCACTTGTTATCCATCCTGCGTCAACAACTCACTCACAGCTTACAGAAGCTGAACTTGCTGAACAGGGTATCAAGCCTACTACTATCCGTCTGTCGATCGGTACAGAACACATCGATGACCTTATTGCAGCTCTCGACAAGGCATTTGCAGCGATCCGCTGATAAAAATCATCGTTTTCATAGTCTTCATTTCATAGTTAAGGAAACACTGATTAAATTGGAAATCCGGCTTCGCCGGATTTCCGGAGGTGGGATTTACGGGGCTTCGCCCCGAACCCCCCCACGCTGATTTATGAATAAATCAGCGTTTCCTTAAGGACTCAAACGGAAGTGCGAATCAGTGCTTCCGTTTTGTTCTGAGTTCAGCTATAGATCCAGCCTATAGCTCAGTATAAGCATATTGTATTTTACAATTCCTATAGGTGTGGTATAATAAATTATGATAACAGTTCATTGTATTATCAGTAAAATCTTTAAGAGCGGAGGACTTAACATGAGACAGGTAATATGCTTCGGCGATTCAAATACATTCGGTTACATTCCGGGAACAGGAAAAAGATATCCGTGGGGAAAAAGATGGACGAGTATTCTCAGCGAAAAGCTGGCCGGGACAGATTCCAGAGTAGTTGAGGAAGGTCTTGTGGGAAGGACCACTATCTTTGAAGATCCGCTTCGCGACGGAAGATGCGGCGTAAAGCTTCTGCCTGTGGTCCTTGAGACACATGCACCGTCAGATGAAGACTTGGTAGTGATAATGCTTGGCACAAATGACTGCAAGGCTATTTACGGAGCGTCTCCGGAGGTAATAGCCAAGGGAGTCGGAAGACTTGTAAGGCAGGTTAAAGCGTATTCGGACAAGGTGAAGATACTTATCATTTCACCTATACATCTTGGCGAAAACGTCTGGAAGGAAGGCTTCGACCCTGAATTTGACGGAAACTCAGTTGAGATATCAAAGAAACTTGCGGCCGAATACAGAAAGATAAGCCGTGCGGAAAATACGTATTTTCTCGATGCATCTGAATATGCAGTTCCGAGTAAAACAGACGAAGAACATATGGATGAAGATAACCACAGCAGGTTAGCTTCAGCTGTTTATGAAAAGATCAGAGCTATCCGGTGTGCATAATTGCGGAATATGCCTGCAAATCTGGCTCATATATCTTTTTGTTATAATTTGAATTTCGGAAGATTGTTCTGGCTGGAATTAGCATAAACTAATCCATAAGCGTACTTGACAAAGCCTATCGAAAAGGTATATAATAAATTCAGTGATCATAAACCATGTAAAACATAAATTTATACAGTGAAGGCACTGTCGTTCACTGCGATTCAGGAGGAATATCATAGTCATGTCAAAACTCATATATCTTGACAATGCAGCGACTACAAGGGTAAAAAAAGAAGTACTTGACGTAATGCTTCCTTACTTTACCGAAACTTACTGCAACCCTTCAGCTATCTACAGCTTTGCGTCAGAAGGCAAAAAGGCTGTTATGGAAGCAAGAAATCAGGCAGCTGCTCTTATCGGAGCAAAGCCTGAGGAAATATATTTTACAGGCGGCGGAAGCGAGTCTGACAACTGGGCTTTAAAGGCGACTGCTGAAGAATACGGCTCAAAAGGAAAACACATCATTACAACAAAAATAGAACACCATGCCATCCTTCACACATGCGAATACCTTGAAAAGCACGGTTTTGAAGTAACCTATCTCGATGTTGACTGCGACGGTGTCGTTCACCCGGAAGATGTTGAAAAGGCCATCAGACCGGATACGATCCTCATCTCAGTCATGACGGCCAACAATGAGATCGGCACAATAGAACCTATTGCGGAAATAGGAAGAATTGCACACGAAAAGGGCATTCTTTTCCATACTGATGCGGTACAGGCTTACGGCCATATTCCGATAAATGTTGATGAAATGAACATCGACATGCTTTCAGCCAGCGGCCACAAGTTCGGCGGCCCGAAAGGTATCGGCATCATGTACATACGCAAGGGCGTAAAGATCCGCTCATTCATCCACGGCGGTTCACAGGAACGCGGAAGAAGAGCGGGTACTTCCAATACTCCGGGCATTGTCGGACTCGGAAAAGCAGCCGAGATCGCAGGAAAGACAATGGAGGAAAGAATACGTAAGGAAACTGAGCTTCGTGACTACCTTATAAACAGGATCGAAAACGAGATCACGTACTCAAAGTTCAACGGACACAGGACTGACAGACTTCCGAACAACGTTAATTTCTGCTTCCGTTTCATCGAGGGTGAGTCACTTCTAATTCTCCTCGACCAGAAGGGTATCTGCGGTTCCAGCGGATCAGCATGCACATCAGGTTCCCTCGATCCTTCGCACGTTCTCCTTGCAATAGGACTTCCGCATGAAATAGCGCACGGTTCACTCAGACTTACTCTCTCCGAAGAAACTACAAAGGAAGATCTTGACTACGTAGTTGATGAACTTAAAAAGATAGTTGACAGACTCCGCAGCATGTCACCGTTATACGAAGATTTTCTTAAAAACAATAAAGTCTGACTGTGATGACAGTCTGTTGCGGCTGTGAAATGAATTAATTAAGGAACAATAATAATACTGAAAGGTAAGATCTTATGTACAGTGAAAAGGTAATCGATCATTTTTCAAATCCGAGAAACGTTGGTGAGATCGAAAATGCAAGCGGTGTCGGCACAGTAGGTAATGCCAAGTGCGGCGACATCATGAGAATTTATTTTGACATAGATGAAAACCAGGTGATCCGTGATGTCAAGTTCAAGACTTTCGGCTGCGGTGCTGCTGTAGCAACAAGCAGCATGGCTACTGAACTTGTTAAGGGAAAGACGATTTACGAGGCGCTTGAGGTAACAAACAAGGCGGTCATGGAAGCTCTTGACGGACTTCCGCCGGTGAAGATCCACTGCTCGCTCCTTGCTGAAGAGGCAATACATGCGGCTCTCTGGGACTATGCTGAAAAGAACGGCATCGTTATCGAAGGACTCAAAAAGCCGGCAAATGACATTTCCGAAACACTTGAAGAAGAGGATTACTGATAATATAGCGCGACTGACAGATATTTGATAATCAGCATTTCCATTGAAAAAACTCTCCTCAGAAACCGATCAGCATAACCCGCAAACGTATTACGTGAGTGTGTTATGCTGATTTTTCTGTATTCAGTAATTGTTAAATCCCTTTCTGACATTGATTTTATTTAATTTCAGCCGATATATATAATGAATGCTTTCTGTGTTCAATTCAAAAATCACTTTGGAGGACCGGACGGGACGCCGGAACTTCATACCCGCAGACCTGTTCTGAAAAGCAGTATCAGCCGGCGGGATAAAGAGGTATTCATTATGATATGGTTTTATATATTAAGTCTTGTCATAGCTCTGGGACTGTTTCTGTTCCAGATCATTTTTGACAAGAGAAGAAGTGTTATACAGTATGTGCTGATTATCGGTATAATTATTGCAAACGGCGGATATGTAGCATTTGCGGGTGCGCAGAATCTTTCCGAAGCTCTGCTTGCGGTCAAGATAACTTACGTCGGCGGATGTTTTGTTCCGCTGCTTTACTGCCTTACGATATGCGAAGTCTGTCATATACGGATCCCGAAAGCACTCAAGTGCGCTCTTTACACGGTACAGTCAGCGATATTTGCAATGGTCTGTACCGCCGGAAACGGACCGTATTATTACAGAAAAGCGGAATTCTATATTGAAAACGGCATAAGACATCTTGATAAAGTCTACGGCCCGCTTCATATGCTCTTTACCGCGTCAATACTGGGCTATGGCATCATGGCACTTGCCGCATGTATATACGCCATGAAAACGGAACGCCCGGTCGACCGCAAAAGCCTGATGCTTCTGGTGCATATTTTTGCTTTTACAGCTATTGTTTATGAGATCAATACCAAAGTGTTTTCCGATATCATAGTTATTCCGATGATGTATACCGCGATGTGTATCGTATCGATGCACAGTGTGAACAGAGCGAATTTCTACACTGTTGAGGAAAACAAGGATATTGTTGACAAACATCTCGGAAAATTCGGATTTATAACTTTTGACAATAAGCTCCGCTACATGGGATGCAATGAAAAAGCGGAACTGATTTTCCCTGAGTTAAAAAAATTCCGTATCGGACATTTTCCGAAAGATGCAGGCGGGGAACTTAGAAATTCAATAATTGAGGTTCTTTATCACAGCAAACACAGTCAGTCAGATGACAGTACGGAAAACAGGGTGTCCACTTTCGTTATTGACGGAAGGACGTATGACTGCGTCATCCATAAACTTTTAAACTTCAGAAATGTCTGCCGGGGCTATACGGTTGAACTCAAGGATGAGACCGAACATTACAATGCACTTGAACTGTCGGATAACTTCAACCGCAAGCTTGCCGAGGAAGTTGATGAGAAGACAGGCAGAATAATGGAAATTCAGCAGAAGACCATTCTCGGTATGGCACAGATGGTCGAATCACGCGATCTCAGTACCGGCGGCCACATAAAGAGGACCAGCGAGGTGGTTAGGATATTTTCCGAAAAGCTGCTTAAGTCAGACATGGGCTTTGATCCTGCTTTTCTTGAGTGTGTCATAAGAAGTGCTCCTATGCATGATCTTGGCAAAATAGGTGTTGACGACGCCGTTCTTCGCAAACAGGGAAAGTTTACTGATGAAGAATACGAAAAAATGAAGAAACACTCTGAGATCGGCGCTGTAATGGTACGAAAGATACTTACAGGAGTTGAGGAGGAGCAGTTCGTTGAAATAGCTGCAAACATAGCTCACTATCATCATGAAAAGGTAAACGGCAGGGGATATCCGTGCGGACTTGCCGGTGACGACATACCTGTCGAGGCCAGAATAATGGCACTTGCTGATGTTTTTGACGCACTCGTTTCAAAGCGCTGCTACAAGGAATCATTTTCGTTCGACAAGGCGTTTGAGATCATAAAAACTGACTCGGGTTCACATTTTGACGCAAAGCTTGCAGAGATCTTTCTGCAGTGCCGGCCGGAACTTGAAGAATTCTACAGTGTTGAAAAAAGCAGCGAATCTCCGGAATGATACAGGGACCGGTGAAAAAGTTAAGGAAACGCTGATTTATTCATAAATCAGCGTGGGGGGGCGGGGCGAAGCCCCGTAAAATCACACCTCCGGAAATCCGGCGAAGCCGGATTTCCGGTTTAATCAGTGTTCCCTTAATGTAAACAGCGTTACATTTAAATGAAATATAACGGACAGAAGGGCAGATCCTGACAGGATCTGCCCTTTCGTTCGCAATTATCGCTATTGCAACTGTGTTAAATATATGTTATAATGGAAATGTTACAATTTAGTAAACGAAAAAATAGTTTTTCATTTACTATTAGCCTATATGCAAACGAGTAAACCCCGTTTGCGGATCAGCATGGCAATAAATAAATTGATTGTGGTGAATGCAGTTATTTCTGTCACTATAATTCAGGAGAGTGTGGTTATATGTTCAATATTGCAGTAGCTCAGTCGGGCGGCCCGACCTGTGCTATCAACGCATCACTTGTCGGCGTTTACAGGGAAGCCCTCAAGGAATCTTCCATCGATGCGGTATTCGGTTCGGTAAATGGTATAGAAGGTATCATTCAGAACCATATGATCAATCTGAAGTCAATGATCCTTTCAAATGATGACATGGAACTTCTCAGACAGACCCCGTCAACAGTTCTCGGATCGTGCCGATACAAGCTTCCGGACTGGGATGAAGACGAGGAAGTTTACAAGAAGATAAAGGATACTCTGGTCCAGAGAAATATCGGAGCTTTTTTCTATATCGGCGGTAATGATTCAATGGATACGGTAAACAAGCTTTCCGAATATTTTAAGACTATCAACCTTGATATCAAGGTAATCGGTATCCCGAAGACTATAGACAATGATCTGTGCATTACTGACCATACACCTGGTTTCGGTTCAGCAGCCAAGTATGTCGCAACAACAATGAAGGAGATCACACGTGACAGTATCGTTTACAGTATTCCTTCAGTTACTATAGTTGAAATAATGGGACGCCACGCAGGATGGCTCACAGCATCGTCAGCAGTGCTCCATGCACTCGGCGAAACTGCTCCTCATCTCGTTTACGTTCCGGAAGTAAAATTCTCAATCGACGCTTTTGTAAGAGACGTCAGACAGGAACTTTCAAAGCACAAGGCAGTCATAGTTGCTGTTTCCGAAGGCATTGAAGTACCTGAGGGCGTTCAGTCAGGTGAAGTTGACAATTTCGGACACAAGTATCTTTCCGGTATCGGCAAGTATCTTGAGGAAACAGTCAGAAAGGAGATCGGATGCAAGGTCCGTTCCATCGAGCTCAACGTTATGCAGCGCTGCTCATCTCACTTAGGCTCGGCAACAGACATCGCCGAAGCTGAAATGATCGGTGCTGAAGGTGTAAAATGCGCTCTTGCCGGTGTATCGGGCAAAGTTATGGTGTTTAAGCGTATCTCGGATATGCCTTACACAGTTGCCGTTGAGACAGCTGACGCTTCCAAGATAGCAAATCAGGAAAAGTTCCTTCCTAAGAAATACATCAACTCAGCAGGAAACAATATTGAGGCCAAGGCACTTGACTACTTCCTGCCGCTTATCCAGGGAGAACTCAACCTCGTTATGGAACACGGTGTTCCGAAACATTTCGCTATACACGAATCTGTACTTAAATAAAGGAGTACTGAAATCTGATCAGTGGCTCTGGTCAGGGGACATCAGCAGTATGTGAAAAACAGGAAATAAGGGGGACTCAGATTTATTCTAAAATCAGTGTTTCCTAAGAATAATACGGGAGAAGACATGAAAAAAGAAATAACAGAAAAGCTTACAGGTTTAGAACAGACACATCTTTTAAGACATTATGACGAACTTTCTTCTGATGAGCAGAAGACATTACTCGAACAGATAGACAGTCTTGATTTCTCAGTCCTTGATGAAACAGGCGCCGAAGAAGAACGCGGTACTATTGTTCCGATGAGACCGGAGGATGTAAAGACCGTTGCAGATATTGAAAAGAACCGTGAAAAATATTTCAGAACAGGCGTTGAAGCCATTAAAAACGGCAAGGTTGGATGCGTTCTTCTTGCCGGCGGTCAGGGAAGCCGTCTCGGTTTCAACAAGCCTAAGGGTATGTTCAATATAGGCGTTGACAGGGAACTCTACATTTTCGAGTGCCTTATCAACAACCTTCTCGACGTTGTGAAGGAAGCTGGAGCGTTTGTTCCTCTTTTCATCATGACCAGCGCTGACAATGACCGCGATACAAGAGTATTTCTTGCGGAACATAATTATTTCGGCTATGACGCAGATCATATCAGCTTTTTCATTCAGGAACAGCTTCCTACAGTTGATACTGAAGGAAAACTCATGCTTTCAGACAAGGGCGTAGTGTCTACTGCACCTAACGGAAACGGCGGCTGGTATGCTTCAATGATCAGGTCAGGCATTTCAGAAACACTTGAAAAACGCGGAATAGAATGGCTCAATGTATTTGCCGTTGACAACGTGCTCCAGCGCATGGCTGATCCGTGCTTTATCGGTGCAGTCATTGAATCAGGAAAGCAGTCGGGCGCCAAGGTAGTGGCCAAGGCAGCTCCTGACGAGCGTGTCGGCGTTATGTGTCTTGAGGACGGCAGACCTTCCATCGTTGAATACTATGAAATGACAGACGAAATGATCGAACGACGTGACGAAAACGGTGTCCTTTCATACAACTGGGGCGTTATCCTCAATTACGTGTTCCATGTAAACAGACTCAATGACATTATTGACATGCGACTTCCGCTTCACCGTGCCTTCAAGAAGATAAAGCACATTGACGGAAACGGTAATGTTGTTGAACCTGCAGAACCGAACGCCTATAAGTTCGAAACACTTGTTCTCGATATGGTCAAGCTTCAGGACAGCTGTCTTGCTTATGAAGTTGACAGAAAGAAGGAGTTTGCTCCTGTTAAAAACAAGGAGGGCGTCGATTCTGTTGATACTGCCAGGGAACTTTTAAAATTTAACGGTGTAATAATTTAACAGTGCAGAAGAACAGTCCCAGTCGGCTGTTCTTTTTCATTTTAAAGACACAATTATATCAATTTTTTTTAGAAAAAAAGGATTTACAATTTCCCTGAAATATGATATAAATATATATGGACAAATAAAAAAAGATTTAAAGAATATGAAAATTGAATTTTCAGGAAAGTAATGGTTCAAAAATGGGTATTTCAATGGTAATTGCTCTGCTTTGCGGAGTGGCACTGTTCCTTTACGGAATGACACTTATGGGAGACGGACTTAAGGCTGTAGCCGGCAGTAAACTGGAGATGATCCTCTACAAGCTGTCAGGAACTCCGCTGAGGGGTGTGCTTCTGGGCACAGGCATTACAGCAGTCATTCAGTCATCATCAGCTACATCGATCATGACAGTCGGATTTGTTAATTCCGGTATGATGAAGGTAAAACAGGCCATCGGTATCGTAATGGGAGCGATCATAGGAACATCTGTAACAGGATGGATCATCTGTCTTTCTGATGTAGGCGGTTCGTCATCAAGTCTGCTTTCACTCCTTTCCACAGACACGCTGACAGGACTGGTAGCAATCGCAGGTATTTATTTAAAGATGTTCTGCAAACAGAAGACAAAACAGTCGGTAGGTAATATTCTCATGGGATTTGCCATTCTTATGACAGGAATGGACGCCATGAGTACATCAGTTTCAGTATTAAAGGAAGAACCGGCATTTATTAAGCTTCTTACTTCATTCAGAAATCCTCTTGTAGGTATTCTGTTCGGTATGCTGGTAACATGCGTTCTTCAGAGTGCATCAGCAACCATCGGTATCCTTCAGGCACTTGCCTCTACAGGAGCCATCTCATTCGAGATAGCCTTCCCGATAATAATGGGAATTGCTATCGGTGCAGCAGTTCCGGTACTTCTCTCAGCTCTCGGAACAAGCGTTGCAGGCAAAAGAACAGCGTTTGTATATCTTCTCATTGATGTGCTCGGTGTTGTGATAATCGGTTCAGTGTTCTATCTGGCAAACAGTTTTATTCATTTCAGCGTAATGGATACAACAATGAACAAGATGTACATCGCATCAGTAAACACACTTTTCAGATTTGCCACAGTTGTTATTCTGTTCCCGTTTATCAGTGTTCTTGAAAAGATAGTTACACTTATCTTCAAGGACAACCCGGAGGATATGGAAGACAATGCAGAGATCGACCGTCTCGAAGACAAGTTCATTGCACATCCGGCCATCGCAATTGCACAGAGCAAGGATGCAGTAAGCTCCATGGCAAGAAAAGCAAGAAAGAATATGTCCCGTGCGTTCTATCTGCTTTATGACTATTCCGATGACAAGTACAAAAAGATCCAGGAAAAGGAAGATGTCATCGACAAGTACGAAGACAAGCTCGGCACCTACATCGTCAAGATCACAAGCGCTGACCTTACACAGGAACAGAGCCGTGAAGTCATGAAGATGCTTCACACGATCGGTGACTTCGAGCGAATCGGCGACCACGCTGTAAACATCTCAAACTGTGCTAAAGAGATCTACGACAAGAAGCTCAACTTCTCCGAAAAGGCACAGGCTGAACTTAATGTGGTCATATCAGCAGTATCTGCTATCGTTGTAACCACGATCGAAGCCTATGTGAGCAACGACCTCGACAAGGCACACAAGGTAGAGCCTCTCGACGAGCTTATCGGTGATCTCTGTGACGAACTCAAGATCAGACACGTCAAGCGCCTCCAGTCAGGCGAATGTACGCTCGATCACGGATTTACTTTCAACGATCTTCTCACAAACTTCGAACGTATCGGTGCGCACTGTTCGAACATTGCAGTAGCAACTATCGAACTTAGCCACGACGTTTATGACACTCACGAATATCTCGAAAAGTTCAAGGCTGAGAACCTCAATGACTACAACAAGAACTTTGAGGAATACAGCCTTCAGTACAAACTCGAAGAAGTATAATTCAAAAACAGAAAAACCGTATAACATCATTTCGCGATGTTATACGGTTATTTTTTATTCGGTCCTGTATACGGACATCATTTCATCATGGCTTTCAAAGCCGTACACTTCATATTCTTCTGTTTCAAATATCAGGTCTTCCGGAAGAATGTGTTCTTTCCATCCGCAGTGTTCGATTTCATTTTTTCTGTAAAGAACGAACACCTTTCCGTCCGGCGAGGAAGTGACATGTTCGGTTTTCTGCAGCCATTCATATAAGTCGTCAGGATCTTTTGTGCTTGAAAATTCACTGCCGTCATTTCCGGATGAGCGCCATAAGTACATTTCGGCCTTTCCGTTTGTAAGTTCTGTAAGCACATTTCCGTTCCAGAAGGTCGCGTATCCGTATCTGTAATCGGAATTGTTTATAAATTCCGCCACTTCATGAACCGGAGGAGTCTTGACGAAGTTTCTCAGATCACTGTGAACAATACCGGATTTGATCAGCACAGAACCCATAAGGATGAATGACAGTATCTGTCTTGTGACAGCCGGCATCATTTTCAGGTCTGCTTCATGTATGGCCATAGTGATAAGCGGGAAGGAGAATATGATCACAGGGAAATTGTATCTGGCGGTATAAGGCATATCCGTAAGGGTGTACAGAAGGATGAATACTGCAGTATTGCATATAAAAAATACAGTAAGAAGTCTGAAACAGGAGCCGGATGTCTGCCTCAGTCCGACGGAAACAGCCCATAAAGTAAGAAGAAGCAGAATTCCGAAACAGCAGTTTGAAACAAGATTCTTTACCGTAAGGTCACCGGTCGTAAAACCCAGAGAAGTTAGGAGATCAAATATTACCTGCGATATTCTGTCAGGATCGGCCTGCTTAAAGCGGATCGTGTCCCATTCCTTGAAATGATATATACCGGAAAGTACGCGGCTGTTTACGATACAGCCGGCACCGCCGGATAAAAGTGAAGTAAGAGCAGCAGGAATAAGAGCGGAATATGCTGACTTACGTGCAGATGACAGACCTTCTCTGTAGACAGTATTGAAGCAGAGGATCATAACTGCGGCAGTCAGCGGAAGATATGTAATTACCAGCTGACGTACTCCTCCGGCTCCGGCAGCGAATGAGAGGAGTGAAAGTACGGTAAGCGCGGATATTTTTTTCTTTTTACCGGATTCGCTGCTCATGAAAGCTAATGCCAGTGTCAGAAAAGATATTGCAATATGAGGAATATAGTAGCACCCCATTGCGATTATCAGAAAATATGTGACTGACAAAGAGGAGACAGCGCATATCGCATTGCAGAATGAATACCGCCTTATTCTGGCTTTTCTGCAGAAGAAGATAACACTTCCGGAAAGCGAGCAGTGAAGCACAGCGTCCGAAAGAAGTCTGACACGATGCCAGCTATTTGTAAAATTAAAGAAGAAAGTATATACAAGCTGAGTGTTCAGCACGCGCAGTTCAGTCGAATAGAACCAGTTTTTACTCATTAACGAGTGTTCCTCTGAAAGAATTCTGCTTAGCAGCAGTTCACTTGACATATCTGAATCAAGAAAATACGGCATGCGTATTCTGATCAGAAGAATAATGACAATGTGTACTGCTGCAAGAACCGCAGCGGTGGAGAAGTATAGAAGATCTTTTTTGTTTTTTAAAAATGACTGCAAGTATAAACCTCCTGACATATCGGTGTTGTTTAACATATAAAAACAACCTGTTTGACGAGTCTTTTTGATTACAAACGAAAACCGTCTGAATACATGATTCAGACGGTTTGAATTTGGTTGCGGGAGCTGGATTTGAACCAACGACCTTCGGGTTATGAGCCCGACGAGCTACCGAGCTGCTCCATCCCGCGATATATGTGCCCTATTTCAAGTGCCTTATAATTATACCATTATTCCACTCAAAAGTCAAGAAAATTTTTAATAAAAAATTTGTATCAAGCTATTTTCTGCTAATTTGTTCTTAAAAGTTTGACTTTAAAGTTTTTTAGGGTTATAATGATATTAAGCGGGGAGTTTTGTCTTCGCATTTAGCTGGGATTAAGGGGAGTATATCCTCTTGTGATCTGCAGTTCTCATTTGAGCTGTATGTATGATTGTATGAGTAAACGGAGAAAATAATATGACACCACAGCAGATAGAATATGTTCTTGCAGTTGCGGAAGAACGAAGCTTTTCCAAGGCTGCGAAAAAATTGTTTGTTACACAGCCGTCTTTGAGTAAATTTATAATTAATCTGGAAACAAGTATGGGGGTCACTCTGTTTGACAGAAGTTCGTCACCGATAACAGTTACCGATGCCGGCAAGATCTTTATTGAGACTGCCAACCGTATGAAGGAACTTGAAGATGAGATGGCGCTTAAGATAAACGAGCTTGCCGGACTTAAAAACGGTAATCTTCGTATCGGTACTTCGCCGTTCTATGCCGCCAATATGCTGCTTAAAACAGTTACTTCATTTCACCGGAAATATCCTGATATAAGAATATCCATTCAGGAAGATACCTATCGTAACCTTGAAGACAGTGTTCTCCGCGGTGATATAGACCTGATGATAGGAACATCTGCTGCAGATGAGGAACTTTTCAACATTGAAGTTCTGTGTATGGAAAAACTTTATCTTGCAGTTCCGTTAAACAGGTCGGTGAATAAAAGATGCGCTGATCTGATGCTCACGGCAGACGATATAAAAAACAATTCTGAAAAACTCTTTATGTCTGAAACCATAAAGATGGATTTTTTCAAAAAGGAAAAATTCATTTTCAGAAGCAACAGCGATTCCAGTCAGAACTATTTAAAGAAGATCTGCAGGGCAGCAGGTTTTTCGCCGGATATCATACTTGAGTCAAATAATCTTGACACTATCTTTTCGTTCGTCTGTGAAGGACTCGGACTGGCTTTTGTGCCTGACACGTTTATCAAGTTTGCCAATGTTCCGGTCCATCCGGCTTACTACTCAATAAGCAATCAGGAAGCTGAAACGCACATTAAACTTATCTACAAGAAAAACAAGTATCTGTCAGCTCCGGCAATTGAATTCTGCAATACTTTAAGAGAACTCATAGGAATGGGTACCTGGAAATAATAAAAAAACAGGCAGCGTCAGAAAAAACGCTGCCTGTTTTTTTAATTCTGCTTACAGAACAGGGAAGAGTATATCCCGGACCGTATAATCAGACCTGATAAGTATTGTAATGTGTAATGCAAAAAGCTCTCCGGAATTTCTTCCGGAGAGCTTAATTGTTTTAGAAATCTGATCAGATTAAAACGTATATGAGATTATCTGCATTCGTTGTAAAGCTGACCAGCCTGCATTGTCTTGCCCTGAGCCTTGAACATTTCTGAAACAGTTACACACTGCCAGCCCTGGCTCTTGAGGTATGGAAGGAATTCTTCCATAGCACTTGCTGTTGAGTCATAGTTTTCGTGGCAAAGTACAACCTTGTTTCTGAGTGAACCGTTTGCAAGAGCAGACTTGAGAGTGTTTACGATCTGATCCTTTGAAGCACCGTCCCAGTCCTTTGTATCGAGACCGCAGTTCGGGCAAGGAACACCTACTGCCTGACCAACGCCTGAATCAAAGTTAAGGTATGGAGGTCTTAAGAGGTAATCATTGTCGCCGCCGATGATAGCGTCGAGAGCCTGCTTTGTTTTCTGGACTTCGCTCTTGCCCTTGTCACCCTGCTGAGTGAGGTTCGGATGTGTCCATGTATGGTTAGCAACTTCGAAACCTGCATTGAATGCATTCTTGATTTCCTGTTCGTTGCCGCGGATTCTTTCGCCCCAGTAGAAGAATGTAGCGTGGAAGCCGTTCTTTGTAAGAGCGTTGTGAATTCTGCCAGGATTCTGTGAGTTAGCTATCGGGCCGTCGTCGAATGAGATAGCAACCATCGGCTTGTTAGGATCGATCCATGAAACGTCAGCATCTGATGTCCATACACCGTTCTGAACCTTACCCTTTGAACCAGTAGACTTAGCAGTCTGCTGTGGAACCTGCTGCTGACCCTGCTGAGGGTTCTGCTGCTGCCATGGGTTCTGCTGCTGAGGGTTCTGAGTTGTCTGCTGCTGTTCGCCGCTGCCTGTACCGATTGTGAGCTTTGATACTGTAGCCTTACCGCTGCTCTCCCAGCCTTCAACGTTGAGTGCAACTTCTGTAAGATTACCTATGTTCCAGCCTGCAGCTGCCCAAGCCTTGAAGTGATCTGATACTGTAATAGTACCTGATGTTCTCTTTGACTTACGGACACTGAAGTACTGCTTGAATGTTTCTGTTGTACCAAGGATAGTAGGACCTGTGTGGTCGAGCTGGAATATCTCGTATTCAGCACCGTCGATAGTAACTGTTTTGCTTGCACCGTTTGGTTTCGGGCACCAGTTTACCCAGTCTTCAATGATGTAGTATTCAACGAGAGGATTCTTCATCCAGCCGTATACGCAGAGTCTTGAGTTCCCCTGTGAGCTTGCTGAATAATCAGCAGCGTAGTCCATTACGATCGGACCATATTCTGTAGCCTTCTTTGTAGCATCATAGTTTCTGCCGCGACGAGCAAGGAAGTTACCCTGTGAAACCTGTGCGCTCCATTCTGTGCTGAATGTACCGCCGCTGCCGAGTGTCATTGAACCGCTTCCGCCTGTTCTGTCGAGCCAGATCTCGTAGCTGTAGCCGTCAACGTTGTCATTCTTGTGCTGAGTCTGACCGTTGCCTACGCTGAATGTCTTGCCTGATGATGTGAATGTTGCAGGAGTCTGCGGCTGCTGTGAAGTTGATGGTGATGGCTGCTGTGGCTGCTGCCAAGGCTGCTGCGCCTGCTGTGAAGGAGAAGGTGATGGTGAAGCCTTAGGAGCTACATAACCTTCTCCGAGCTTGTCGATAACCTTTGAAATGAACTGTCTTAATGTAGCAAGGTCTGCAAGTTCAACTTTACCGTTGTAAGCAACGTCAGCAGCAAGTGTCTGCTTGTCTGTGAACTTGGTCTTGTCGATAAGATGTACAGCTAAAAGTGAAAGGTCTGTAATATCGATCTTAGCATCGTCGTTGATATCACCGAATTTGAAGTCTGCTGCTGCAGGAGCCTGTGTTGAAGGATTCTGCACTATGTTCTGTGTAGGATTCTGTGCAGGAGCCTGTGAAGCAGGTGCCTGAGAAGCCGGAGCCTGTGATGCAGGTGTCTGGCTCTTTACTGAAGAAGTATCAACCTTCATTACAGCGTCAAATGCCGGCTTAGCCTTGTATCCTGAGCTGAACAGGAGAGGATTGTTTTCTCTTCTCCAGCTGATGCTGTCATTTGTTCCCCAAACTGTAAGTGCAGGAATCTGATCAGCATGATCAACTGCCATCTGGAATACATCAGCAAAAAGCTTAGCCTGTGTATTGAAGTCTGAACCGCATGTGATATCAAGTTCTGTGATCTGTACGTCAAGACCTGTGCTTAAGAACTTTTCAAGACCTGTCTTGTAAACCTGAGCACTTGGATACTTGATATCAAGGTGAGACTGCATGCCGATACCGTCGATAACGCCTTTTTCCTTGAGCTTCATAGCGATATTGTAGATATCGTTTGTCTTTGCAGGAATGTATTCGTTATAGTCATTGATGTAAAGTTTGCATCCGGCAGGAGCATACTTTCTTGCATATGTGAATGCGTTGATGATGAATTCATCGTTAGTGTCGCCGTAAACCTTTGTCCAGCCTGAGTTGCTGCCCGGACGGAGTCCGCCGCCGTCGTTTACGAAGAGTTCGTTACATACGTCGTATGCATATACTTCAAGCTTCGGATATTCCTTAGCGAGAAGATCGAATGTATCCTTGATGAAGTTCTCAAGACGCTGATTCATGATGTCCTTTGAAACGTATGAACCGTTCTGTGAGAAGTTCTCCCTGAAGAACCAGTCAGGAGTCTGGCTGTACCATACAAATGTGTGGCCTCTGAGTGCGATACCGTTCTGTTCGCAGAACTTAAGTGTTGATGCAGCCTTTGAGAGAGATACATTAGCTCTTGTGTTGCTTGAACCAGGTGAGAGGAGAGCGTCAGGCTTGAGCTCGTTTTCAGGTGTAATTGAATTAAAGTGCTTCTTGATGAAGTCGCCGCCCTGTGAAAGTTCGTGAGGGCTTACAGATGTACCGATCTTGAAGCATGCACCAAACTTGCCCTTGAGTGAGCCGTCGTTTACTTCCTGTCCGCCTGATGAAGGTCTTGATACAGGCTGTGTTCCTGTATTTGATGTTGGCTGTGTTACAGTAGATGAAGAACCGTCGCCTGTAACAGTAATATCGTCTACAAAGAAGTCGATAAGGTCAGCATCTGTATCATTTTCTGAATATGCTGTCTGAATGTAGAGTGAGATGTTTTCAGCACCAGAAGGGATCTTGAAATCGCCTGCGAGCTTAGTCATCTTACCGCTTGATGCTGTTGCATCGGCTATGTTATCATAGTTTGTTTCACCGCCGAGGTCATACTGAACACCGAATGTGAAACCTGCTGATGAATAGTTGTCGTTCTTGTATCCAACAGAAGAACTGAAGCTGTATGAACCGCCTGCCTTAAGGTCTGAAGAAGCATTCTGGATACCGTTCCATGAAGCTGATCTTCCTGTTACTGCAAGAGCCTTTGAACCGCCGTTCTTCATATCTCCTGAGAGAAGAAGTTCAACGCTGTCGCCTCTTGCTGTCCAGCCGCCTGCATTGCTTTCGCAGTCTGTTGAAAGACCTGTACCTGCTGAAACAGGTGTTCCGCTGATCTTGGCAACAGGTGCCTGTGAAGCTGCCGGCTGAGTTGAAGGACGTGAACCGCCGATCTGGAGGTTATTCTTCTTAACGTTTGCCTTACCGCTTGAACGGTAGCCTTCGATGTTGAGGGCAACTTCGTACATCTTGCCCATCTTCATTCCGGATCTTTCCCATGCAGCGAAGTGATCAGATACTGTAATAGTACCCTTGAGGTTCTTCATGGTATTTACCTGAGCAGGATTTGTCTTGTTTACGCTCCAGTACTGCTCAAAAGTTTCAGTTCCGTGAATTGAAGGCTGATTTACTCGTGTTGATGTGTAAATGTCGTATGTTTTTCCGTCAGCAGAAACTGTACCCTTACCGCCCTGCTGTCCCGGCGGTCTCCAGTCGCCCCATGCTTCTACGATGTAGTATTCAACTGTCGGATCTTCAGTCCATCCGTAAACGCACATATATGAGTTACCCATTGGCTGATAGTCTACATCATAATCGATACTGATGTTGCCATAATCCTTATAACCCTTTGTGCTTCCGAGTTTCTTACCCGTACGGAAGAGACAGTTTTCGATTCCGCTCCATGAACAGCTGAATCCTCCGTTTGATCCGAGCTGCATGTCGACGTTACCTGTGTAGTTCTGATTCCAGAGCTCATAGTCGTAACCGTCAGCGGTCTTACCTGTTTTCTGCTGGTCGGCAGCCTTAACTGTCAGTACGTCTGATACGCTGAGCAGTTCTGCTGGAGCTGCGATCGGCAGAGCCATTGACATTGCGATGAAACCACTTAAAACTTTTTTTGTGTGTTTCATGTTTACCACCTCTTTCTTGCTTCCTATTTTATCATAAAATACATCTTTGTCAAGCATGCACGAATTTGTATGTCTTTTTTGTGTTGGAAAATGGCACCTGTTAAAAAAAGTCATTGATTTTATTAAAAAGAAATTAATTTCTAAAATCTTTGTCTGCATTTTGGATGCATGCACAATTTTACATATTATAACATGATAAAAGAAGGCTTAAATGAATATTAGTGGTATGCATGATGAAATGTCAGGTATAACTCATATATTAATAAATATATAGAAAAACAGCCGGCCATCGAAATGGCCGGCTGTGTATCAGCTGAATATTGCTATTTGCATATATTATGCTATTCATTTATTGCGGTAAGAACCGACAGATATGTGGTCTGAAATAAGACTGTTATTTGCATTCGTTGTAAAGCTGACCAGCCTGCATTGTCTTACTCTGAGCCTTGAACATTTCTGAAACAGTTACACACTGCCAGCCCTGGCTCTTGAGGTATGGAAGGAATTCTTCCATAGCGCCTGCTGTTGAGTCATAGTTTTCGTGGCAGAGAACAACCTTGTTTCTGAGTGAACCGTTTGCAAGAGCAGACTTGAGAGTGTTAAGGATCTGATCCTTTGAAGCACCGTCCCAGTCCTTTGTATCGAGACCGCAGTTCGGGCAAGGAACACCTACTGCCTGACCAACGCCTGAATCAAAGTTAAGGTATGGAGGTCTTAAGAGGTAATCATTG